>Ga0247611_10000874_pt1 | contig 57650 bp, 86 predicted proteins | sample 177DNAGHGhighgp2_FD_192422 | JGI IMG/M metagenome (GOLD analysis project Ga0247611, IMG submission 192422) | Sheep rumen microbial communities from Palmerston North, Manawatu-Wanganui, New Zealand - 1770 DNA GHGhigh gp2 | ecosystem: Host-associated > Mammals > Digestive system > Stomach > Rumen... | reverse complement strand
ATTGAAAGTTATGAAAAGGTCATTCATATTACATTAGATACTAGTGGAGTTGATAAGAAAGTAGCTGACGTATCAAAGAAGTTTTCTGACTTTGAAAAAGTAGCTAAAGATAAAACTACAAGTGCTTTCTTTAATACAAAAGAAATGGATGCTTTGAACAAAGAATACGAAGAACTATTCAAAAAAGAAGAAAAGATAGCCAAACTTGAAGAAACTATCAATGACTTAAAGAAATTAGACAGTGATTTAGCTAAACAAAAGACTAAAGAATTAGAAAAGCAATTAAAGATGTTGAAACGGTCAGATAAGTATAAAGAAAACAAACAAGAATACAAAGAACAATTCCTTAAGAAAGCTAAGAATTTAGCTGAACTAGGTTTCAAAAAGTTATCTGATACATTCTTAAATGGTGCTATGACTTTAGAAGAATACATTGGTAAAGCTTTCTCTAATGCTTGGTCTGAACTTCAAGAAATGGCATCTTACTCATCTTCTACTTATATGTTCAATCAAAAGAAAATAGATGATGCTTTCAATTATGGTTTCAATTCAGCTCAATCTTATGCTTACAATAAAGTAAGTGGTATGACTGGTTGGGATGTTGAAAATTTATTGACTTATGGTGATGAACATCAGCAAAAGAAATTTGTAGAAATGATGACTAAATATGCTGAAAGATATACTGATTTAGAGCAGTCTGGTTTCTTTGATACATTGAATGACTTTCAAATTGAAATGTTAGATATGAAAGAAGAATTTACTTATGAAGTAGCAGAATTCTTTGTTGACAATAAAGATACTATCAAACAGTTTATGAAAACTGGCTTATCATTTATGGAGTTTATGGTAAAAGCAGTTGCTACTATTGGAAAAGTCTTTGGAGTTGATGGAACTATGAGTTCTTCAGAAAAGAGTGCTGCAGTTTCAGATATCATTTCAAATTACACAACAAACGCTAATAAGACATTGAATTATACTGACAATTCTAACAACTATTATGGTCAGTCTGGTGGATTAGCAAATAATCAAGAAATATCAGTAAAGCTTGTTCATAGTTTTTTAAACAGTTAGGAGGTAGACTATGACTTATAAAACGATTGTATCTTGTGTATTAGATAGAGTAAGACGATACTTTGAATTTGATGCATTAAAGACTAAATCAGTTAGTGGCTCTAGTGTTCTTACTACATATCCTATAGTCTCTAAGGATGTGATAGCTGACCATATGTATAGAGAACCTATGAATGTAGACATCAATGCTGATTTTAGTCTTAATGGACACAAAGGTCAAGGATTTGATACTCCAGCTAATAGATTAGGCTATATTGAAGACATATTTGAAAGAATTAAAGATGAAGGTATCTTATGCGATATCTATACAATCAAAGGTAGTTTTGAAAATGGAGACTTTAGATTTAAGCAACGTAATAATATGGCTTTGACTAGTTTCACATTTGATGAGAACTACAATAGCTTTAGTGCTAGACTTAGCTTTAGAGAAGTAATGACAATTGATGTTGATGAAACATTATACGAAGTTGACGTTACAGACCCTACATTACCAGCATTAACAGACCCAGCTACATTAGATTTTACTGATACATTTATTGATGAAGATACATTAGTAAAAATGATTTTAGATATTATGTATGATAAAGGTTTAGTTACTCAAGAATTCTTAAATCATTTAGCACCAGCTGTAGCTCAAATTGCTGGTGGAGTTTTAGGAGCTGTAGCAATTGGAGCATTAGTTACAGTTTTAGCTGCAATATCAGTTACAGGTGTTGGTCTTATTTTTGTAGGTATTGTAGCAGCTGGTGCTTTAATTGGTATTGGTTTAAAGAATATGTTTGATGCTATCTTTCATCAAGTAGATTTTAAAGCTAAAAAACAAATGGTATTTGACTACTATAACGATGAAAACAAAGATAAAGATACTCAAACAAAATTCGTAACATTCATTAACGAAGTAAAAACTCATGTAGAACAATTAGAAAAAGTAATGAAAGTTCTAGGTATTGGTTCTGATGAACCTCAAGAATTATGCACATACATCGATAATGAATACTATCTATTTACATTCTCAAAGAATGAAAATGGCAGTTACAGATTAAATGTTACAGATATCAACAATAATACTGTAAACAAGTATTCTCAAACTGAATTACAATTTAATGATAGTATAGATAAATGTACTGAAGGCAACTATCTATTTAGAACTACAGTTACTGGAAGATTTGTATATTTGATGTATAAGCAAACTACTGAAACAGAAGATACACATAATTTGATGAACTATTGTATTTTAGTATCTGCAATTGATTTGAAAGACTATAACGATATGCTTATGGACATCTTAAAAGAAGCTATTATAAAGTGGTGATAGTATGATTAAAGCTTGGATGAGATTATTGACAGTCACATTTACATCAACAACATTGTGTAAAGAAGTGACAATTGGTCGGAATGAAAATGACAACTTAGACATATCAGTTGTTGGCTATAAATACTTGTCAGCTTTAAAAGATAACTTTACAGTTGAAATTAAGAACTTAACATATTCAGAGGTTGTAAGACTTATTAGAGGCAAATTTGATAGAATTGAAATCAAATGTGGCTATAAATCTATGTCTACACCTCATTCTATTTTCAAAGGCTATGTAATGTATATCAGTAATAAACTTGATGATGCATCTACAAATACAGTTTATGTTATTTGTACATCTAGACTTATGGGAGTCTATAACAAAAAGATGAACTTAACTTTGAACAGTAGTTTGAATATGTATAATGTTCTTAATTTCTTATGTAAAAGAGCTGGTATTACTGATGCTAATATATCTGAAGAATTCAAGACTAAAATCTTACATACTACAACAACTACTAGTTCTACTATTGGAAATGTTTTAGAACAATTGCTTTCAAATTCTGATACTTATGAAGTTCAATCAGATGCATCAGGTTGTAATACAGTAACGATATTCGATAGTTATAGAACTGATAGAAGACTTATTCCTATCAATTCAAATAATGTGCTATTGACTAATGGCTATCCTACAATTTCTAGTGATGGTGTATCAATGTCTATGTTGCCTACATTTAACTTTATGCCAGGTGATACAATACAGATAGACAATAGCATTATAGATGTTTCATTGACTTCATTATCTGAGGTAAAGTCTAGTCCGTTACCAACAATATTTATGGATGAACAAGGTTTATACACTATCTATCAAATCGAATATCGATTAGAAAATAGAGGAAGAAATTTCTATTGTGGACTTTTAGCAAAATCTAGAAGTCTAACTAAAGGTTTAAGAGGTGAGAAATAATGAGTCAAAAAGATAGTACTGGTGATTTTATTCAAATTTTACAAGGCATTATTGATAAGACGAAAAGAGACTTAAAAGTAGCTACACTTGGAATAGTCAGAAAAATAGATGAAGACAATATGTTAGCTATTATTGAACCATTTCCGATTGTTGAAGGAACTGAGTCTAAATATATAAGTTGTAGATACTTTAATGAAACACCAATTGAAAATGAGATAGTATTAGCTATCTTTACAGACAAAGATTTCACATCTAATTTACGGACTATAAGCAATGATGGTAAGATTAGAACAATTTCTAATAAGTCACCATTACATTCAGAACAGTATGGTATACTAATCAATCTAAAATAAAGGAGGAATGATAAGATGTTAGGAAACAATACTTTTGATTATACAAAGCTTATTAAATGGACATCAAATGGAGTTGTTGTAGCAACTTATTCTGAAGTCTTACAAGCATTTTCACAAATGTTTAGAGAAGTTTATGGCTCAGATATTGATTTATCAACAACATCAGCTGATGGCATTTATGTAAGAAACATTTCATTGATGATATTCAATCTTTTGCAAATGATTAACAATGCATTTAATAGTTTAGACCCACAATCTGCAGCTGGTAAATTTTTAGATGTATTAGCATCATTTTCAAATGTCATTAGAAAGCAAGCAACTAAAGGAACAGTTGCAATTGATGTTATCAATGATACAGCAAATGCTGTTACTGTCAACTATAATGATAGTTTAGTCTTCCAAGATATCAATGGAATTGAGTGGACTTGGACTTGTACTAATCCTAATGGAACTGTTTTTCCAGCTAAAGTTGGAACTACTCCATCAAGAACAGCAATTACAGCAGTTTGTTCAAATATAGGACATATTGAGGCACCTATAGGAACAATTCAAACGTTTGTTGGAATGACTACATTAACATTTGAACAAACAGCAGATGCTAATCCTGGTGACAATATTGAAACTGATGTTAAGTTAAGAAGTAGAAGAAACAATTCATTAGCTAAATCTGGTGTTACAATTCTTCAATCATTAACTGGTGCTTTACTTGACATTAACGGTATTGATGATGTTAAAATCTACAACAACTTTAACAATATTGCAAAACCAGCTGCTGATACAAATTCAATTGAAGCTCATAGTATTTATGTTCTATTAAGATATGCAGCTGTTAAGCCAATTGATGTAGATGTAGCTACAGTCATTTACAATAAGTTAACACCTGGTATCAATACAAGTTCAAATGTAAATACTACTCACGGAGTTAAGCATACTTATAACGTTAATACTGGAACTAGTATTTCTCAGACTATTACTTGGAAGGAATGTACACCTATCAATCCAAACATTGTATTGACAATCACACCATTAACTTACTTTAGTACATACAATGATGAGGCTATAAAGTTACTTGCAAATGCTGTTATGCAATATGCTAATGATTTAGTCATCAATGAAACATTAAGAATAGCAAATGTAAAAGTTCAAGCTCAATATGCTGACCCTATGTTTAGAGGTCAACCAACATATTCTGTTTCAACTTGTACTATTGGTGGAAATGCAACTGATTATTCTGGAATTGATACATACTACAACTATACAACAGTTCATTATGTTGCAACATATACAGATACAACAACATCTAGTGATAGTATAGACAGTACAAAGACATTAAGCTCAATTGCAATTACAATTTCTTAAGGAGGTAGACTATGAACTTTTTACCTGATAACAATCTTACATTAGACTATTATGTAAATAAGCTTACATTATTCTTAAGAAAAAGCTATGGCATAACAGACCATATTGAGATTTTCTATGGTTTCATCAAACAATCTAACATTACGTTATCTGACATGTTTGAACAACTAGATGTAATGAATGTATCATTCAACTATTACACTTCAGCTAAATTGACTGAACTAAAGAACAATCCTACTTATGACAATCTATTATTTGATTATTTAGCTAGTATCTTTGGAGTAAGTAGAAAATTCAATGTTCAATATTATGATGAAGACTCAGTATATCATAATGAGGCATTAAATCTAAGTGACTATGAATTATTGCTACTAATCAGAATGATGATTATCAAAAACAATTTCAATGGTTCATTTGACGATATCAATAAGTTTTATGACTCAGTAGGTTTCAAGATTTATATGATAACTAATTCAGTAAGTGGTTCAGTAAATGTATATTTCGATGAACGTTCTAGTTATGGTTCTACATCTAATATCGAAAAGATGTTCTTATCTGGACTATTCACAATAGAAAGCTTAGGCATAAAGTATCTATATGTCGAAACTGAAGTTTCATTAACAGGTGTTTGGGATAGCGCAAATCCAGACTTATGTTGGTATAACTCATTGACTGAAAAAGGAGGACGATGGGCATAATGAAATGTAGAAGATTAAAGACTGATGACGATAAAGTAAGACATGTAGTTTGGTTTGGTAGTTATGGCAAAAATAATGATGGAACTGCTAAGTTCTATAATGGTAATGATAAACATGATAACTATGGAACTGATAATGAGGCTATTGCAGATTTACTAACTCAAAAGCTAAATGTTATCAAAAATGAATTATGGTATCAAATCAACAATGGTCTACCTTTATTTGATAAAGGAGCTACTAAAGGAATATTTGATGCTTACATATTTAATAAGACTATGACAGTAGATGGAATTATTTCAATAGATAAATTTCAGTCTAAAGTCATAGGACATACTTATACATTTAGTATGGTATGCACAACTTTATACGGAACTATTGAAACTAGTTATTAAAATTGACATTCTGGGGTACTTTCGATTAGAGTATAATAAATATATAACTTTAATCTAAAAGTATCCCTGTTTGTCAATTTTGATTACATAGTTAATCAGTAGTAATATATAATATAAATATAAGGAGGAATATATAAAATGAAGATACTTGTAAATGAAAAGTTAAGTCAAAATCGTTATATTGACAATTCTGGATTTCTCATTTGTACTAATGCGATATTAGCAAGAACTGGCAAACAACAATATCGTAAGAATGAGTTATGGCTTGATACAGATGATTGTTCAATTATCGATATTGATAGACCTTTCGAAGAAGTGTTTGATGAAAAGACATTGGCATCTTTTGAGAATAAGCCTTTGACAATAGAACATCCTGACCAAAATGTAGATACAGAAAACTTCAAACAACTAGCTGTTGGTTATATTAGAGATGTTAAACAAGGCAAAGTTGGAAATGAAGATGTAATAATGGGAACAGTAGTCATAACAAATCAAGATGCTATCGATTTAGTCCAATCTGGTCAAATGACAGATTTAAGTTGTGGTTATGACTGTGATATTATTCAAGATGACAATGGCAATTACTATCAACATTGTATCAGAGGAAATCATGTAGCTTTATGTAGAGAAGGAAGAGCTGGTATTGCAAGATTACAAGATAGCACAAAGGTAAAAGATGACTCAAGAATAATTAAAGAAGACGATGCTATCACAAAAGAGTTTCTTAATGAAGCAAATAGGTTATTTAAAGATAAGTTTATTCACAAACCAAAACCATATGCTTTTTCAGATGAAGGCGTCTATATTAGTTATCAGTTAGCAGATACTAATTACAAGGATGGAAAAGCAATGTTTACATCTCTATTAGATAATCTTAAAGCTAAATACAAAAAATTTAAGTACAAAGTTACTGCTAAACAACTTGGTGATAAAGAAATAAAACGCAACGATTGTAATGTATCAGTAACGTTAATTAGTTTTGAAGACAATTCATTTAAAGCTAATTCTCAAAAATACGGAATAGGAACTGAATGGACGAGTGCAAGTAAACATGGTGATTGGGTTCATTATCACTATACTATCTTGAAATATGACAAATCAACTCAAGTATACACTGTAGAAACGGTTATCGATGAGAAAGAAAAACATCTTCAAAAAATGACAGAACAAGAAGTTGATAGGCGCATGACTAAAGCTAGTGACCATCCAGTTGTTATCATAAAACTTGTTAAACCTAAAGACTCTAAAGTAAAAGACGGCAAAATAGAAGAAGCTAAACAGTTATTAGAAAGCAATGGCATAAAAGTAGTTAAAATGACTGGTGCTGAAGGAAATTTCTATTTGTTTATTGAAGATAAGACTAAAGCAAAATTAGCTAAAGAACTTTTGTCTAAAAAATATGACAATGTAGATATTTACAGAGATGGCTCAACTGGTTTAACAAAACTTAGAGTTGGTAATGGCGCTGAAACAAAATTTAGTAAAGCTGAAGTTGAAAAAGCAATTGATAATCTTGGTTATAAAGTCACAAGATGGTATGAGTATTCTGGAGATTTAGTTGCAGTAATAAGACCTGATGAAATCAATATGGATGGCTATGAATGGTTTAGAAAACAAGTAAGAAAACTTGCTAAATATGGAAAAGATGTTTATACTGATGATAATGAAATCATATTCTACCAGCCAAGATTTAAAGACTCTAAAGCTAATGACTCAGCTAAAGCTAAATTCGTAAATGAATTCGTAAAGAACAATAAGAAACTATATAAAGATACAGCTTTAGCAATTTCAGTTGCTTTAACTAGATGGAAGAAACTTCAAAAAGATACAACATTGTATGATGGCAAACTTATAACTGATAAAGCTTTAATTGATAAGCTAAATAAATGCTTTAAAGTTCAAAACAAAAACAGAGTAAGCTTTGTCTTATACAACGATGTTGCTTATGCTACAATTGATGGAATTAACTGGTATGACTGTGTTGAAAGAACAATACCTGAGTTTAATCAAGGAAGAACACAAGAACATAGAGTATTTAGATGTGCTAATAGTCAATTTGATACAACAATTGCATTTTCAAGATTAGTGTATGGAACTATCTTTAAAGTAGACTTAGGAAATCGTGAAATAGACCATTTAGATGGCAATCATATGAATGACGACCCTAACAATTATGAACTAATCTCTGGAAAAGAAAATCTATTAAGAAATCAAGCTAGAATAGAAGCCAGAGCTCAAATGAAAAATGAAGGTGCTGTTTCAAGGTCAGATATTGCTAAAAAGTATGGAGTTAGCATACTAAATGTCTTAACTAAGTATAATGGTTATGACAAATTCTTATTTGTTGATAGCTTAAAAGACTATAAAGCAAATGATAGTGTTTGGCATAATGATTATCAGTTATGGTATGTAGATAGACATTGTGAATGGCATATCATTGGTTATAGTGATAGTATTGAAGCACTTAAAAAGCAAATGAAACAAACAGCAGACAATATGTCAGGTGCTCCTGGAATGAAAATGAAAATCACTAATAGAGCTGGACAAGAAATTAAAGACTCTAAAGTAAATGACGTTGACTTTAGCACAGCATTAGACAACATCGTTAAAGAAGTAGCTAATTCTACAGGTAAGATGCAAGATGCTATTGATAAAGTTATGAAAGAACTATCTAATCGTGGTGCTAGATTAAGATTAGATGTAATTGAAGAAAGAATTAAAGCTTCTGCTAGAAGGCAAGGCTTTAGATTAAAATAAGGAGGAAATTATGAAATTTGAATTAGACGATGCTGGATGGTTTTCAGCACAATCAATTTATGTTAATTCTGCAGACGAAATTACATTGCAATTCATTGTAAATGAAGTAAAGAAAATAGTTCATGGTAGAGTTAAACAGATTACAAATGGTATTGCAAAAGATACTAAATTAGAATTGCAAGTCTTATGTAAAACAGATAAACGTGAAGACTTCAAATGGATGGAAGTTACGTTATTTTTCCAACTAGATGACGTTTATGAAAAATTCTATCGAAATGGTAAATTTGATGAAATTGCTTACCATAAAGAATTTTCAAAGATTAAGCCTACTATTGCTAAATTTGCAAATAAGACTATCTATGAAGATAAGACTATTTCTGATGAATTAGAATTAGAAGATGAAGAAACAATCGATTTAACAAGCAAGAATGTTGAAGATACAAAAGTTGAAGATGATGATAAGTATACATTTAAGTTAGATAAACGTAAAAATGACTATGACGAATATGTTCTAAAATGCTATAAAAATGGTAAGTATTATGAAGATGGCACTTATTATACAGATGACTTTGAAGATGCTCTTAACACTATGAAATTTGAAGCTAAACGTCAAGGCTTAAATGTTAGAATGGTTGGAGCTAACAAGTATGTTGCTGACTCTAAACTAAAGAACATAGTTGAAGATGAAACAGTTAATGACTCTAACTCTAATTTAGTCTTTAAGAAAATTAGTAGAAAAATCGATGAATTAGGTCAACTTACTGGTTTATTCATTCAAGAAACTAAAACTGAACATAACGATGAAGCTCATAAAGCTGCTATAAAATTAAATAACATGTGGGCAGACATATTCCAATATGCAGACAAAGTTGTATCATATACAGTTAAAGACGCTATTTCAAACAACAATGTTGATGACGAAATGGTTAATGATACTGATTATTATAGTGAATACTTTAAATATTTGAAATATTTGCCTGGTACAGAAATATCATTTACAAAAGAAGTTACTTGGGATGATGGACATTTTACAAAGTATAAGGTATATCTACTAATTGAAGGCTATAATAACTATTTTACAGAATACAAAGTAAAAACAGGTGAAGCTGTTATTGAACATAATTTAGATAAAAAGACTATGGACCGTGTAGATTATCATAATAGAACTATAAGTTCTTATTCTAAATGGACTATGTCTACTCGTGAACTTGACAAATTTATTGAACACATAAAAGAAGAATATAAACATCCAGATAGACAACTAAATGCTAAAACTTATAACTACAAAGAAAACTTTAAGAAAAATCCTGAATATGTCAAAGACTCTATTTCAGACAACAATGTTGAAGATGAGTCTAAAGTCTTTATTATTGGAGGAGTTGAGTATATCTTATCTAAAGATGCTTATGGTCATTACAAATTAGATGAAAAATCAACTGGAGATAGAGTTGCTGATTTTGACTCATATCAAGAAGCTATGAATGATATTAGAAAATGGTTAAAGCAAGACAGAATTGATGACTCAGTAGATGACTCTAAAGTTGATGACTTCTTTGAACCTATTTCATCATTCAAATCTTGGTCTTACAAAGACAAGACTAAACAAGGTTTTGAAGTAGTTAAGCTATATGAAGACTTAAGAGACAACAGATTACATGCTATTGTTAGAAGAAACAACAAAGATTATGTTGTTGGAGTTGGTTATTCACCAGATGATGGAACTTGGAACCAAGGTTACTATGACTTTGAAAGCTTAGCTGAGGCTGAAGAATTCTTAACTTCAAATTATAGAGTTAAAAGATACATCAAAGACTCAAAATCAAATCAAAAGTTTCAAAAAGTATTAAAAGCTATCAAATTAGCTAAAAAGAAGTAACAATAATGGTACACCAGAGAAAACGAGAGATTTAATTTAATATAATTATATTATTAGATTTCTCTCGTATTCTCTAGTAAATACAAATAAGCTAAAAGAATAAAGGAGGAATGAAAAATGGCTTATAAAAAATGGCAAGACATGCAAAGATTTATCGCAAATATGACAAAGGTGCCTTATGTTCAACTAATTGTTGAAGATATGACAACTTTAACTACTGAGGATTGTAATAAGTTGCAACCTGGTATGTTAGTAGCTAAAAAGACTGGTAATCAATACCACGTTTATATGGTTAGCTACAAAGAAGAAGGTGTAGGTATGTGTTTAACATACGTTGATGCATCAAGAGTTGAAACTCAATCATATGATTGTACTGATAATGAATGGGTTTATAATTCTGAAGACTTAGTAGAATTTTCAAATTATTACAATAAAACTGAAGTTGAAAATTTGATAGATGCTTCAATTACTACTGTATTAAATACTTCAATTTAAGGAGGTAAAATATTATGAGTAAAACAAATAATCTAAATGATTTTTTACTTGATTTAGCAAATACTATAAGAGCTAAAAAGGGTTCAAGTGGGTTGATAAATCCCCAAAATTTTTCAAGTGAGATTGAGAGTATTCAAACTGGGAAGAAGTTAATAGGCACTAGATGTTGGTTAGCCAATAAATTCACTTCAACCTGGTCAGTTAAAACGTGGTCGGGTTTAACGGATTTTAATGCAGGAAGTATTTGGACTGATGGTGAGAGTATTTATGTTTCCGATGGTACGAAACAATATGTTCTAGATGTTGAAACTTCAACTTGGTCAACTAAAACTTGGTCAGGTATTGATATTGAGTTTGGTGCTCCAAGTATTTGGACTGATGGTGAAAATATTTATCTTTCAGTTTCAAATTATCAATATGTACTAAATAAAGAAACTAAACGGTGGGAAACAAAAACTTGGTATGGTTTAACTAGTTTTCAAGCCGGTAATGTTTGGAGTGATGGTGAAAATATTTATTATTCCGCAGGTACTCAACAATATATTTTAGATAAAGAGGCGTCTAGATGGTCAAGTAAAACTTGGACAGGTTTAAATAGTTTTTATGGTAGTAGTGTTTGGAGTGATGGTAATAGTATTTATTATTCAAGTGGCAGCAACCATTATGTTCTAGATGTTGCAACTTCAACTTGGTCAAGTAAAACTTGGACAGGTATGCCAGCTAATTTTAATGTCGGAAACATTTGGACTGATGGTAATAATATTTATTATTCAGCCTCACATAATCATTATGTTCTAGATGTTGAAACTTCAACTTGGTCAACTAAAACTTGGAGTTATTCTCTTTTAGTTGGACAAAACATTTGGACTGATGGTAATAATATGTATTTTTCAACTGGTACTTCTCAATATGTTTTAAATAAAAAACCATTTAGTGGCATTTCAGTACAAGCAGATGTGCCATTAAAATAACGAGGTGATATTATGGCAAGACGATTTACAAGCTATCCAGAACCAAGAACAGTTGAAAGAGCTAAACGTTCTTTATCTGGAAAAGACATTGATGAAGCTTTTGAAGTAATAGAACAACAAATTGAACAAGTCATTTCAGGTGTATACGTATTTAAAGGCACAGTTGCTAGTTACGATGACTTACCTACTGAAGGTATGAAAAATGGTTGGGTATACAATACTACTGATACTGGTAAGAATTATGCTTGGGATGCTGACTTAAATGCTTGGGATGATTTAGGTGGAAGTGCTAAATTTGCAGTTGAAAATATTACAGCTTTAACTAATGCTAAATGCAATATAATTCATTGTGGTGATTTAGTTGTAGAAAATAATCAAGGCATATTGAAGACGTATGTTGTTAACTATAAAGCTGATACTAAGTTAGAATTGACTTATACTAACTATGAACAAGTCATTTCAGTTGTTTACAATAAATCTCAAACTACTTGGAGTTATACACAAACTAATGTGTATACATTGAATAAATCAAGAGTAGTTGCTAACCCTACATTAGAAGGAACTGAAAATAATTTAGAAGGTTTAGAGATTGATGGTGTTAAGTATAAGGCTGGTGGTGGAGAATTATATGCACATCTTGTAAGTGTTTATCTTCAAGGCTACACTAATTCAATGCGTTTAATTATTTATTTACAAAGTAATACTCAATTAACTGCATATGATGTCTTACATAATAACGGTGCTTATAACAAGTATAAATACTTTTTAGTCAGTGATAAAATTCTTTATGATGATACAGCAAAAAAATCTTATGTTATAGCAAATTTAGATTATTATTCAGGAAATACTTTACAAGTATATCTTAATGATATTGTAAATCAAACATCTTCGTGGAACCAAGCACAGCCATTTACTTTTTATGACACTGTTATTAAAATTTTCTAACCTTGAGAATAACTCATAATGATGTTATGTCATTATGAGTTGCCTTTGGCAAACTAATACAATCAACAGTAAAGGAGTGATATAATGCCAGGAATAGACTTAGCAGAGAAAGTAGCAGTACATGATACTAAACTAGAGTCTCTAGAACATAGAGTCGGTAGGTTAGAAACTACTTCAGAAAAACTTGAAAAAATCAATTTAAGTATCAAAGAATTGTCAATCAACATGAACAATATCTGTGAAGAACAGAAAAAGACTAGTGAAAAACTAGATGCTTTAGAAAAAGAACCTTTAGAAGACTTTAAGCATTACAAAAAAGTCGTTATTGGTGCTATTCTAACTACAATTGTTGGACTAGTCATAGGCTACTTAGTAGCAAAATTTTTATAGAAAGGAATTGATAGTATGATTAAGATAAATGATAATCTTTACATAAACGAGGAAAATGTTAGCATGCCTTTAAAACTTAACGGTGAATACTACGTTAAGCTAAGAAATGGCAATTTGATAGCTATCACTGAAGAAATCTACAATCAATTAGTAGGTGACAACAATGATTAAGCTAAATGACAATACTTACTTAAATCCATCTGATGTCATTTATATCGTTTGTATAAGTGGTCAATGGTATGCTATCACAACTAGTACTAAACTTGCAATCTCTAATGAAGTTGCTATTGAACTACAAAGCTATGAACCAGGCGGTGGAGGCAGTTCTAATCATTTGTATTTACATAAAATTGACATTCAAGGTTCAGCACTTATGGAAAACTTTTTCTATGATGGCTATTTATTAGTATATGATGCTAATCCTAACTCTTATGGCAATGATTTTAATGCATTTGCAGAAATGTGGTATACGATTAAAAGATTTCTTAATATACACGGTAGATTTAGAAATCGTTCACAAACTGTATATTATGCATTTAACCAGGGTAGTATAATACTAGAAGATAATAAATACAAACTCTCAATTTCGTATATCGATGATGAGCATGCTCTTCAAGTAGGTACTAAAGGTCGGCCAATAGTATTTAAAGATGAAGTCATTCAAATTTTCTAATTAAGGAAGTGATAGTATGCAAATTACAAACTCTACAAATTGTATAGGTTGGGTAGGAGAAAGTTCATTCAGATATTTGTACTTTCAAATTGAAGAAGACTTACAGCAATATCTTAGATATGTTGATTTTGAATTAGCAGATGGAACTAAGTATACTGTAGGACCTATTCAATCTACAACTCAATTACTATTAGATGAGTATTTACTAGCTCAAGCAGGTGAATTAAAAGCCCAACTTGTTTTAAAGTCAAACAACAACGTTGTTGCTAAATCACCAGTTAGATTATTTAGAGTATATCGAAGCATTTCAGCTACTGAAAATCTTCGTGAATATGTTGATGAACAAGATGCTAAAGTCTTAAATGATGCTAAAGAATACACTGATAATGAATTAGATGAAGTTATAGATTTAGTTAAGTCATCAGTATCAATTACTTATCTAACTGGTATATCTTTATCGCAACCTAAGCCAATAATTTACACATTAGACGATACATATAAACATTTCATTTATGTGACATCAGTAAACAGTGTTGATGATATCGTATTGACAACTCATAACGTTCAACATGAACTTATCATTTCTGATACTAAAGTAAAGTTAGATGTATATAATGCTTTTCTTGAAACAGTAAATTTAGTCTTATTAGACTTTATCATTAGTGATGATGCAACAACTACAGGTTTCTTAAAGTATAATGATAGTTCTGAACAAAACGTATTAGGCCAATATGACACTACAAAAAGTTATAAATATGGTGAAATGTTTACATATACTGATAACATTACTTACGTAAATGCTGTATTTATGACAAAGATAGCTCATAGTCCTGAAGGCTTTACTCTATCACATAATGTAAGATTAGATGCTTCTAGTTCAGAAACTAAGCTATATGAATACACATTCAAATGTTTTAGTAGCTCTACACCAGTTGGTAATCCATTCGCATTATTTAAGTTTATAACGAAAGATGATTTAAGTAGCTATTCTACATCTGAGTTATTAAGATATCTTATGAACACAGTTTACATAAGTTCAGTTGAAAGTGGACTTCACGGTGTTTATCAAGCAACAGCATCTTCAGCACTTCAATCTTGTGTAATGTATGTTGAAACTGTTAGTGGAACAAGAACTATAAAAGTGTTCTTAGGTAATTCTACATTGGTTAACATGCAGGCTATTGGTATAAGTACTATTAGACAACTTAATTAGGAGATTATTATGGATGAGAAAATGATATTGATAGTTTGTGTTTTAGGTTTGATAGTGTTCTGTCTTATCTTTATATTCGGCATAAAAGTAGCTAAAAACAAATATGTCAAACAAGTATATGACAAATTAGTATTAGCTATGCAAGAGGCTGAAGAAAAGTATAAAGATGAGCCAAAAGAAACTAAATCTATCAAAAAGAAAGAATACGTATTAGATAAAATCAAATCAGAATGTAAAGAAATGAACATTCCGTATGATTTCATTGCTAAACTATTAGCTAAAACAATCAAACTCATTATCGATGGTTATAATGCTATGACTAAAAAGTAGGTGAAATTATGAAGAGGGACTTTTCAAAATTAAGTATAGACTTAAAAAAGCAATTATCATTAGAATATGAAATTCATTTAGGTGTAATTGCTGCTGATACTAAACGTAAGTTAGACAAAACAAAAGAAGAAATTCAAAAAGAAACTGAAACAGTAATCAACAATGCTACAATTCTATTCTTTAATGAGAATGGGTCTCCTCTTCGTAATATTCCTTCAAGACCAGTCTTAGACTATACAATTAGAGATAGTCAAAAGTTAATCAACAAAACTGTAGATAGCATAATCAACAATGTTGTTCAATATGGCATGAGTGAAAATAAGATTGAGGCTGAATTAAAGATACTGTGTATGAGAATTGAAAAGATTGCTAGAAAAATGATTTATGACAATAATGGAACATTCGCTCCAAATGCTCCATCTACTATCAAACGAAAAGGTGGAAATCATCCATTGTTTGATACTGGACAATTAGCTAGGAGTATTACATGTAGATTAAAAAAAGTACTTTAGAGACACTTTTGAATTTAATATAATAAAATATATTATAAGTTTACAAAAATGTCTCAGAAAGTCAATTTTGATTACATCTGATAAAAGTAGAATATATAATTAAAATATAAAATAATATAATACAAAAGGAGGCTACATTATTTTATGAAAAAGAAGTATATCGTAAAAGATGCTGATGGTGAAGAATTCGTAGTAACTGAAGAAACTGAAGAGACTCCAGCAGAAGAAACTTCAGCTGAAGATGGTTGCAATGATGAAGACACTTTATCAGCAGAAGAAACTAGTGCTCTTAAGAGATTAGCTGCAGTAGCAGACAAATTAGTTGCATTAGTTGCTGAGCCAGTTGAAGATGAAGATGAATTAGAAGAAACTACTGAAGAAGTAGTAGCTACAGACTCTGTTTCTGCTGCTGGTTCAATTGAAACAAAACAAAAGCCAAACATGAATGATAGTGTTGACAGACAGGAAGCTATCAATGCATTTTGGAGAAAGAAACTAAACGGAGGTAAGTAAGAATGGGATTAGTTTTAAATAAGTCTATTAAGAAGATGCAAAAAGGCTATACTACTGCTATCAACGTAAACAACATTGAAGGTGGTACTTTAGCTGGTACTAAGACAGCTACTTTTGGTCAACTAGTAGCTAAAACAACTACTGTTGGTTCATATAAAGCAGTAGATGCTGACCAAACAATTTCTGCAGCTACTGATATTGCTGGTATCGTTGTAGCTACAAACATTAAGTCACCTACAACTTGGCCCGCTGAGTCACCTAACCCAGTATATCAAGTTAATGAAGTATTTGATTTACTTTTAACTGGTAGAATTGCTATTGCTTTAACAAGTACAGAAACTATCGCTAATGTAGTTCCTGGTGCTCAAGTATATGTAACTGCTGCTGGTGTATTTACATCTGCATCAACTGGTAACTATGCATATCCTAATGCTAAGTTCACTGGTTTAAATGAAAAACAAGCTGATAACAGCTATCTAGCTGAAATTTCAATCGGCTTATAATTAGGAAATAAGGAGGAGATTAAATTATGTTAGAATTTACATTACACGATGCTAAGGACTCTCTTATCAAAGCAGCTGATGAAATGACTAGAGGTACTTGTTTATCTGTATTTGACCAATTCAAAGGTTTCAAATACCCAGGTGTAAACAGAACTTTACATGATGCTGCATTTGCAACATTAGAGAATACTTTAGCTAAATTACACGAAATGGATTATGAACCAATCGCTAATACAACTTATGCAGAAGACTTTGCAGGATGCTTTGATATTGGTGGAGGTTTCATTGATTTCGTATCATATAACGTTATCGATTATGTTGGTATTGCTGACCAAATGAAGAACTTATTTGGTAACCAAGGCAACGTAATTCCTAGAATTAACGCTAATATGACTCAAAAGAAAGTAAATGTTTATACTTTCGAAATTGGTTATGATTTCAAGTTTGTTGAATTAGCAAAGATTACTAATGCTAATACTATTAAGAAATCAATTGAAGATATCTATAAAGATGCTATTTCTGTAGGTTATGAATTCTTTGCTGAAAACGTAGCTTATGAAGGTATCAATGCTTCAACTGGTTTATTCAATTCTACAACTGTTTATACAGCTACAATTGATAACTCAAATGCTATCGTAGCTCATAAAGGTTGGAAAGGCACTACTGATGATGAAGTAATTTCATTCTTCAATGGTGTATTTGAATACTACTTAGTAAATTCAAATATGAACACTAAGTTTATGCCAGATACATTCTTAGTTCCAACATTTGTTGGTTCAGATTTAACTGGTAGAACATCTGCTTTCTATAATACAAACTTAAGAAACTACATTCTTAATTTTAACTTAGGAAAAGATGAGTCAAATGGAACTGCAAATATCACAATCACATCTAGAGATAGATTAAACAATGCTGGTACATTAGGTCTTGGTAGAATTGTAGCATATAAGAAAGAAAAGAGATACTTACGTATCGATATTCCTTACCCACTACAACACTACATCACATTACCTGATATTGCACATGCTTGCTATACAAGCTTATTCGTAGCTCAAATTTCAGAAGTTCAAATGCCATATTCTGGAAATGCTGCTGAATTAGGTCCTATTTCATACTGGGATTTCACAAAGTAATATTTGACGGTTTTTCGTTATTGTTTCCCTCAAAATGGACTGATGGTCTAATTGTAGTCCATCAGTCCTTTTTTATTACTATTTTTCGTAAATCGAGTAATATAATTATATTATAATTAAATTCTCGGTTTCTCGTAGAAACATCTGGAGGTATAAAATGGCTGTAATTGGTATTACTACTAATACAAAAAATCCTGAATACACAATTTCTGACTTTTTAGTATGGTTTCCACAGTTCACACAGTACTTGGCAACAGATAAAGGTAAGTCAACTTTCAATGTTGCTTATGAAATGGCTAATGACATAGTCTTTAAATCAGTCTTAGGTCCATATTGGTCTAGAGGTATGGCTTTATGCATAGCTCATATCTTTATGTTGATTAAGTTTCAACAAGACCAACAAGGAGGTCCTGATTTAGAGTCTATATCTGGTGGTATGACTGGTGGAACTATAACAAGTGCTAATGTTGGTAGCTTTAGTGTAAGTTATGATACATCATTAACAAAGTTTGACAAAGACGATGCTAAATGGTGGAACTTAACTGAATATGGTGCTGAACTATATGCATTACTAAAAAGTAGACCAATTCCAACAATGTTTGTAGTGACTCCAGGTCCACTTAAAAGAAGGTGCAGATAATGAACAATCATTTACTAACACCTACATTCTTTGACAAAGCTATTGAACTATTTTCATTCGACTATGATGCTTTTGTTTGTGACAAAATTGATATGGACGATGAAGGTAATCAAGTTAAGCACTTTGTAAAAGAAACTGTAAAAGGTTCATTTCAATCTGGTGGAATGGGTAAACGACAAAGTGTTTCAGGAAATACAGGTGAAGAACCTTTCAATTTCTATTGTAAGAACATCTATAGACTAAAAATAGGTGACTACATTTTGTATAAGAAGAAATTGTTCAGAATAACTGGTATTCCAGAACCTTATGATGAATATGGTGTAAGAGCATTATCTGGTGAAATGGAAGACTTAACAATTCCAGATGACTTGAATGAATTTGCAGACTATATTGAAGGAGTGAGATTACGATGATAAAAGCAATTACAGATGTAAATGAATTGACTAAAATCTTTAGAGATGAGCTTATCCTTCAATCTGGACTTGATAAAAGAGATGTTCATAATGGTGAGTCTAAACACGGTAATGACTTAGGAAGAATATCAAATGATGGAACTAAACTTATACCATACAAAACAGATGACTTATTTTTAGTATTTGAACTTGGAGAAAACTCTGACTCTAATATTATGACAGAGGAACAACAAGATGGAACTATAGACCAGCTCTTTTCAAATAATTGTCATATTGTAGTATATGGCACAAATTCAGTAAATTTAGCTCAAAAATTAAAAGCTAGATTTCATTCAGAAAACGTTATTCTTAAGCTTCTAAATAAAGGTGTACATATCACTAATATTACAGTTATTAAAGAGGCTAATGAATATATCAACACAGTCTATTGGACTAGAAGAGACTTAACTATCGAATTTAGTTGTAGACTAAATGTTGAACAAATAGATAAATCAACAGACTATGAAGAAATGAATTCATTAGATGTTGTCGTAAATCATAATCAATAAGGAGGAAGATAGAATATGATAAACGTAAAAAGATTTGTAGATATCAACATCAAATCACATCAAATTTCTACAGTTTCATCAATTCGAGATACAGCTGTTTTGATTGTAGAAACTGGCTCAATCAATGCTGAATTAACATCTGCATCTGGCAATGACTACAATAACTTGTCTGATACAGAAAAGAAATATGTAGATGTATTCTTTGCTTGTGGTGGAGCTAAACTTAAAGTGATTTCTGCAGTAAAAACAGGTAGTTCAGCAACTGCTACTGAATTAGTTAATCAAATTAAAACTTTAGGCAATGAACTAATAGTTATAGCTTATGCTGGAGCAAATGCAACTTTCCAATCAGCTGCTAGTACTTTAGCTGGAGACTCTACTGTATATGGTGTAAATAGCAAGATTTTAGTCACATATACATCAACTACTTCTGCTATCAATACTAAGAACTTAGCAATTAAGTACACTTCAGTTGCAGGTGAAGAAATGTCAATTGCCGCATATCTTACAAAAATCAATTTTGATGGAATTGATACTGTTCAAGACTATAACTTTACTAAAGAACCTGATACAATGTCTGTCATCGACAATGATGGCACATTTGGAACATTACAAGACAACAACATCAATGTTGATATCGTAATTTCAGGTGTTAAACGTAACTGTGGTGGTAATTTAGGTGATGGTAAAGATTTAGTCAATGAATTTGCTTTAATCGTATTACAGCAAACTGTTACAGATGCTGTAATGAATGTATTGGTTGAAAAACCAAAAGATGAGTCTGGTTTAGCAAGAATTAGAAGTGCTATTAGTGGTGAATTAGCTAGATACGTTATTAACGGTTATCTAACTCAAACTGAAGTTTGGACTGATGAAGACTTAACTATAGCTTATAACAACATAACTTACACTGTTGTTGAAAAGAATACAGCATTACAATCTGGTTATATTGTAAAAGTATTGCCAATGTCTTCATTAACTCAATCAGATAAAGCTGCTAGAAAAGCTCCACCTATTTATTTAGTTTTAGCAGACTCTTATGGAATTAGAAAAGTCACTATAAATGGTGAAACAATTTAAGGAGGTCTAATATGAAATACTCATTATCTAAATATATCGTAGGTATCACATTACCAAATGAAATCAGAACTAATTTAGGTATAGACCAAGATAGTATATCAATTGGTGGTTCAGGAACTTACTTAGGTGAGATAAATATTTCTCGTAATAACCCTATGTGGCAAACTAATGGAACTCCAACTGGTGGCTATACTCATAATCAAAGTTTAGATAGAACTGGAACTGTTTCAGTTACGTTAAACCAATTATCTGAGGTTGTATCAAAGCTAAAACGAATCTTCAATTTGTTCTACAATATTGATACAGAAAAAGGTATGACTATAACTATTTCTGATAGTTATGGCAACATCATAGCAACAGGTGATGATTGCTACATTGTAAACATACCAGACCAAACATTTGGTGAAACAGCAGCTACTCAAACTTGGGAATTTACTGCTGGTGTAGTTGATATCAACTAATTCAAGCAAAATAAAAATTGACTCTAGAATTAACTTTTAGTCTTATTTTAATAATTTATATTATTTAAGTCTAAAAGTTAATTCTGGAGTCAATTTTGATTAAAATATGATATTCTGAGAGAAACCGAGGATTTAATAATAATATAATTATATTATTAAGTTCTTCTGGTATTCTCTCAGATTTTCATTTAGAGGTCAAATGCTTCATGTTCTGATAAATCTTCAATATCTAATGCATCTATGATGTTGTCTAGACTACTACTTAACTCATCTAGTGTATCTACATTGCTTTGAATGTCTTGATATCTTTGAGTAGCTAAAAGACCTTCAGTAGCATTATCTAACTTATCTTCTTCTTCACCTCTAACTGCATCAATTTCATCTTTAACATCAAATAGTATTTGACTAGCCTCTTCAATCAATTTGTTAGCTTTCTCAATTCTTTCTTTTTGCTCAGATAATCTGTTTCTTTGTTCTCTATTCATTATTCTTCCTCCTTGAAAATAGTATCTCTTGTACACATATTATATGATTTGTCATCTCTAAGTCTTAGATAAACTGGATGTCTAAGACTCTTTTTTGTGATTTCTTGACATTTAACTTCTAATACAGAATACTTTAATCTGTTCCAGTTGTCTCTCCAGAAATCTCTATCAGCATCAGTTCCACAATTTACTTTGCCAATTCTTTCAAAACAATGATGTTCATCATCGTAATAACCGATGATTAAAGCACCGATTGTGTTTGAATACTTACCAGTTCCTTGTTGATAGTCAATTACAACAACATCTAGTGTTTCAAATTTCTTTACTTTCAATGATGCACCTTTATCATAATACCGTCTATTAAATGACTTAATAACAGTTCCTTCAAATCCTTCAGAAATGAACTTATTCATCATAAAGTTAAAATCTGAATTGTAATAGATTTGAGTACTTTGAACTATATGAACTAAAGGATAGTTTAACATTTCTACTACAGCCATAGCATATAGATAACGTTTGTAATAAGGTAAGTTTCTGATATCTTGACCATCATAGAATAGACAATCAAATACAGCATACTTAACAGTTGTTGTTTTCAATAATTCAGTAGCTCTTTCAGGTAATGAATGTAATACACCTACTACTGAACTCCAATCTTTTGAATAGCATTCACCATCTAATACTGTATAGCCTAAATCGACTTTTAATGATGAAAAGATAGGTAATCTGTCTTGCATTTCATTAAAGTGTTGAGTCTTTTTAGATATTCTTCTTGAAGTGCAATATACTTCTCCATTATTCAAATGCATTAGCATTCTTTCACCATCATACTTAGGTTGAGATACTACTAACTCTTCATTTAGCATTTTAGTTAGATAAGACTCTTTATAGTATGAGATATGGTCTGCATGATTTGGTTGAATTTGTTTTACTTTATACTCTTCCATAGTTATCTCCTCATTGATAGTATAGTTTCTACATCATCTTTGTTTAACCAACACATTCTAAATTCTTTATGGTCAGCATAACCTTCTTGAGATAATGTATAACGATTTTCAATACTTTCATCTTCTATTCTGCATTTCTTAAACATTTCCCAGTCTTTTTCTGGAATAAAAGGTGCTGTCATTGAATGCTTACTAGATGGTAGCTCATCATCAACATATACTGTTGTAAATATGTTTGGTCTCCTTTCAAAATTCTTTTCTAGCCATTGTTCTAGTCTGATAGTAAATTGTTTGTGTTTCATTAGTTTGCTCTCCTTATTCTTGTTAACTTTTTACTCATAGCTTTTTCATAAACTTCAGTTGGTACTTCAAATACGTAAATCTTACATTTGCCCTGATGTCCAGTAAATGGGTCGATACACTCAGTTTCAATAATTCTCTTTAGATACAATTCATCATTATCATCAATTCGAGATAAGAAATTGTCTAGATGTTTGCCATCTTGTTTGACTAACATATGACAATCATTACCTTTAATTGATGTTTTTACTTCTTTTTTGAGATACATTCTTCCAACTTCTAATTTCATTTTCTTTCCTCCTTAGTACTTTTGATACATATAAACTGATTTGCCATTATCAGTATCAAACCATTCAGTTTCTAATAACTTAACTTCAACTTTAACTTTAAGTCCTTTAACTTCAACTTCTACATTTTCATAAACTATTCTGTTGATTTCAGTTCCTGCTGAACCATCTTCACCATAATAATTCTTAGACCATTGACCATTTACTAATTCTGATGTTTCAACTTTGTTGATTTCATGTTTACTAACAAATTCTTGAATTGTTTGATAGTATTCAGCCATTGTTAAGATTTTCATATTACTTTTCCTCCTTAGAATTTCTAATGTACATATCATATAGAACATCTCTATAACTTTTTGAATGAGTTAGACAATTAAGATGAAGTTGAACTTTGTTTTTGTATTGAATAATCATATCAATATCAGAAGATAAGCTTTCTAATTCTCTTTCTTCTCTAATCTTTAATTCTTTTAACATATTCATTGTAAATTCATTGTTGTAAATTTCTTCAGCTTTTTCAAGAACTTTATTGATTACTTCTGAAGTATAGATATGCAACCAATTTGTAAGTAAGTTTGTAAATTCTTTTTTCTCTTGATAAGATAAGTCTGTGTAGTTTTTCATTTTTGTAAGTCCTCCAAAATTATATTATTATTTTATATTATCATTATATAATATTTTTAACAAAATGTAAATAAGTATTTAATAAAAAGTTTACAAAAATGAAAAAAAGTTAATCAAGATACTTCTCAATTAACTTTTTAACGTCTTCTACATTATCTGCACATATATACAACATATTGAATTGTCTTTTGCACCTATCTTCAAATTTCTCTTGCATTGTTGATTGATGTCCACCTACATCTTTTACTTCAATTTCTATGTGAACACCATTTACAACTGCATACACATCAGGAATTCCTTTTTTGTAGTTATACCCACCAGATTGTCGCCTTTCATAAAAGATGGGTTTACCACTATCTTGAAGTTTCTTACAATATTTAAGAATAGCATCTTGAACATTTTTTTCATTCATATTTAATATATCTCCAATACTTAGTTTTAATTCTGAATATATTCTGTGACATTCTGAGTAACTTTTAGTATTTAATAATATAAATTATTATATTATAATCAAAAGTTACTCAGAAGTCAAATATTGAACTCTCTTAACATCGCTATCAAACATTTCATTGTTGTAGTCTATCTTATTTGCTAATGCTTCTTTCATTCCTTCATCTAACCAGTTTTCTTGAATGAAGATATGATAAATACAAGTATTCTTTTGACCTATTCTATGTATACGTTTAATAGCTTGTGCATAATGGCTATACACAGGTAAACTAAAGATAATGCAATTATGATATAGTTGCCAATTCATACCCGTTGAACCACTAGCAAAGTTTGCTAAAATGATGTTCTTTGTTGAAGTCAATCTTTCAGCCTCAGATAAGTTTGAATACTTTTCGTAATAGTCTAATGATTTGATTTCACCACTATATACATCAACATTGTAGCCTAATTCAGAACAAATGTCATATAATTCGATTAACTCAGGAACATAGTTATAGAATAAGACATAATTGCTTTCATTTTCTGATAAGAACTTTTTTAACATTCCTAATCTTGTATAGTCATACCATTCAGCACATTCTGCATTACCTTGAAAACCAACACTTAATTGTCTAGCTCTTAAGAAAAACTGACTAGGAGTTTCAGCTAACCATTGAAAGCTAGGATATGCTATATTTCGATAAAATGGATTGTTTCGTTTAGCTGTACTTGTACAATTAAAGATAGTGTTGTTTCTTCTAGCTAATTCTTCTTCAATTTTATTTGCAGGTAGTTTTTCAGAAGTATAAAGTCTAAATTGAGAAGTACACTTATACGGATGATAGATGAATATCTTTTCAGGTAAGTCAACCATTTCTTCACTATCAATTGTAATTGCATATCTATGAACTAAATTGAATAGACCGTGAACATTCTTATAGCCGACTATTGGTTGTTCCCAGCCTCTTAGACCTGGTACATTTCCTTTGACACAAAATTCTTCTTCAAATTGACCTTTTGTATAGTTATTGCCTAAAATTTTAAGTTGTGTGTATAAGTCAATATAACCTGTAGTAAAAGGTGTTCCTGTTAGCAAATAAAAATGAGCATTCTCAGCATAAATCCATAACTTTTTCTGTAATGCCAAAATCGATTTAGTCTGTTTAGAATGTAAGCCTTTAACTTTATGAGACTCATCAACTATTACTGAAATGTTTCTATGTTTACTACTTTCTACCATTTTCAATAAGTCATCTTTTAATTCAATAGAGTTTTTAGTTCTTACATTACGTTTGAACAAAGACTCATAATTGATAATCAACAAATTGTTGTTCTCAGGTTTGAATTTAGAACTATCTATCGTTTTTCGATATACATCATATTGTTTGTTTAGATGTTTAGCCCAATACAACCAAGAACCATTATCATTTTCATCTTCTAATACTTTTGAATTGATACTAACGATAATGATACAATCAGATTCGTTAACTTCAGCTAAGCCTAAAGATATGGGAGTTTTTCCAAGACCCATATCTAAGAATAAGCCAAAGTTCTCTTTAGATTTGTATTTGTCAACTAATTTCTTTTGCCAATCGAATAACAAATCGTATAACATATCAATCAACCACTTTCATATACTTGTAATTGTAGATTACTGCATTTAATACGTTGTATGCAATATCTTTGTTTACGTATTCTAACTTTTCTTTAAGATACTCAAATACTTTATCTTGAGCATCTTTATGACAAGTCGAAATACTGTAAATCATTTGAATGTCTTCATATTCAGATTTTGTGATTTCTTTTAGTTTAGTTCCTTTTACTAACATTGTCAGATACCCTTTCTAATACATAGCCTAATTCACAAGTTTTAGCTATTCGTTTTATGACTTTAAAGCCGCATTGACTTTCAATTTGTTGGATTTCAGCATTCGTTATATCATTTACTGAATAACAATTGCCATACTTTAATAAGTGTCTTACGATTTCTTTAGTACTCATTAGTCTTCCTCTTTCTTTTTCTTTTCAGGTTTTGGTTCTTTGTAGTATAGACTTACTTTGATACCAGCTTTTGTAAAATTTTTAGCAATCAACATAAGTTCTTTTCTTTCAAAAGCTGTTCTTGTATAATATGTGTTAAGTCTAACTAAACTAACTTCTTCGTAATAGTTGTATGAATTACCTTTAGTTAAGCCTAGATTACTCTTTAACTGAATTTCATTATTCAAATAATCACGGAACTCATAGAAAACTTTTCGTTTTCCATCTTCATCTTTTTTGTAATAAGTATGAAGTAAAACAGCTAAGCAATTACCTTTGTATATGCTAACTACATATCTTACTTTTTTACCTGTTTGATGATTTTTGAAGTTATAAATCATCTCACCAAATTTTGCATTCCAATTCCATCTTACCATTTTCATTTCCTCCTAGTTATGTATGATGTATAAAATATAATATTTTATATTATCATTATATCATAACTTTAATAAAATGTAAATAAGTATTTTACAGAAAGTCAATAAGTATTATACGATACTACCATAATATTGTAAAGCTAATCTTAAACAAGCTACAAATCCATCTTTTGTTGTTGCATATTTGACATTTTCATCTTTTGACTTATGATATTTGAAGTTTTCAATATCAGCAATCGTTCTTTTACAAGAACTATCTATCAAAATTCTATTTTTAGAGAATGCTAAGTTAGCCATTGATACTGATTTATCGAAATCTTGAATTTCGTAATGAACTACTGTAAATTCTTTGTTAGAGTAGCCTCTCATACCGTCTGTAGCACTAGCATCAATATACGTATGTCTTGTAGGAGCAAATTCTCTTAAAGTCTTAATAGCAGTATCAACAGATGCTTTAAATGAGATTTCTCTTGTAACGATTAAAGTTGTTTCTAAACCATACTTAACAGCAATTTCTAAAGCCTTCCAAGTGTCACCTTCCTTATTGAAGAAAGTTGTTCTTGGCAATTTAGATTTAGAGTTTTCAATGATAATAGAACTATTGACAACGTTATCATTGTTGAATGCTCTTCCATAGACTTGATTTTTCTTGTCCATAAATACGAACAATATCAATTGAGTAAATGAGTCAACAATATCATCATGTTCAACAAACGGGAATGCTAATAGTCTGGTCTTAAGATTTTGTAAGCTAGGCTTTAATTCGTATCGATTAGTCATTTCATTAAACTGATTTTGAACTAATACTACATTTCCAGATACACAATATAATGATGCAGACTCAGCTCTTTGGAATTTAGATGCTGTTCCTGGTTGAAATGCTTGAATACCTGGAATACTTTCTTGAGTTTGCTGAATTATTGGAGAACCGTTAGCTTTATCTTCTATGATTTGTATGCTACCAGGGAACATTGTATCTAATTGCTCAACATATTCTAATGATTTCGTATATGCCATACGTTTTTCTAATGAGTCGATTATGTAAAGTGTTGAGCCAATTCTATATGCCAATGTTGAGCCTAAGAAATCTGATGTATCTTTATCTTTTACAGGGAAATCGTGTGAAGCATAAATCATATCAGCAGCTTCTATACTAGGAACTTCAGTTATAGGTTTTTCTACTAACATATCAGCTTTAAATACAGTCTTATCTGATGCAATAGGATTTTGCATATACTGAGTTTCAAATACTGCATTACCTACTTGGTCTTTTAAAGCTTCATAATCACCAAAACGTTCTGGCCACAATGTATCACCTTTTTTGTAATGAATAATTCGTCCAGAAATAGGACAAACAACATAGGTGTCTTTTAAAAATATTGCAGGAATAACAATATGCGTATATCTTGCCGAAAGTTTAGCATCTGCAAGAATATGTCCTGTAATATCATTTGGAGCAAGTCTTTGTTGAATGTTCATAATCAACATTTTGTCAAGGTTGTTAATTCTTGATGGCATTGTATTTTGGAAGTATGACCAAGCAGATAACATTTCTGCCTGGTCTCTTCTTGCAGTTTCAGCATTAGTTAAGTCATCGTTTATGATGATATCAGCACCAAAACCAGTAAATGACTCTCTAGCTTGTGAACGTAAATCTCCACCTTCTTCAGTTTTACAAGCATTTCTAGACTCTGATGTAAGATGAATGATATCTCCATACAATTCTTGGAACTCATCAGAGTGAATTAGTTTTGCTCTTTTTGAATTTGCGTCTGATGCTAATCCTGTAGTATGTGAAACAGTAACTGCTGTAATTGGATAGAATAGCCACAACCAAGTTGGTCCCATTACATTGAAAATCATAGATTTAGAATGTCTTGGTGGCATGTTAATGTTCAAATTCTTTTTAGCTTGTCTTACATCAATTACATCAACTGCATCTGATATTTCAGGAACGTCTATAGGAATTTCAGTATAACCTACCCAGTCTCTACAGAAGTATTGGAATGTTTCACAGAAAAATTGAACGATTGCTCCATCTACAAATGGAGCAGGGTCACAGCAATGCCAAAAATATCTAACAAAATCGTACAAAGACCTTCTAAACAATTCTTTTCGAAGTATCTTTTCTAATTCTGTCATAATTAAGCCTCTGGTTTAGTTTCTTCTTGTTCTTCTTGTTGTTTCTTAGCTAAATTCTTTAAGTATTCTTTTGCTTGGTCTGATAACTTAGTAGCATCAATATCAATTTTGATAGCTTCTTCATCTTCTTCAGGTTTTACAGTACCAAATGCTAATAGTAATTCTGTTACAAGTTGTTCAACAAATAGTTTAGCATTTTCATCTTTTTGACCTTCATAAGTTTTGATGACTAAGTTGAACATACTAACTCTAAACATAAGTTCATTGAATTGTTGTTCATACTTTTGATTTACAGTCTTTGTAGACTCTAACAAGTTAGATACGTCTGAGATTAAATCATCAGATGCAGCAATTCCTCTTTCAAAAATCTTTGCGATATCTTCATTTTGATAGTATACTGCCATCAATTTTAAGATATCATTTAACATTGTGTCTCTTAATTCATAGACCTTATACATTTTACTTTCAAGTTGTTTTTCCATTTTGACCTCCAGTTAACTTTTATTTGTAAAATAATATATTTATATATAAATATATCAAAAGTATCTCAGAATGTCAATTTTTAATATCTGGTGACATTCTAGAATATCTTGATATAATTATTTTAACTAATTCTTTCTTCTTCTATTCTTTCTAATAACTTTTGTCTAGTCATTGTTTCGAAAGATTTTGTTTTGTAGTCATATACTGTATACATAACTTTATCTAAGTCATCTATATCGAATATAGGTTCTGGACTGCATCTACAATTTGGAAATTCTCCAGCATTTCCGAACATATTGTCTAAATTAGGCTTTTCATCATCTTTGTCTCTCCAGAAAACAATAACTCCATTCATTCTTCTATGAGATGGTCTTGTTCGTTTATCATTTGATGATAGCCATTGATAACAAACTGAGCCTAAGTCTGTAGCTCTATTTTGAAGAATAGTAGTTTGAAGTTTAGATGCCTCAGTCCTAGCAACTACTTTTGCATGTTTATGACCGTGTTCTCTTAATTGCTTTTCAAAACTTCCTCTACTAATTCTACCAACTGCTATTTCTTCAATCAACATTGTTGTATACTTATGCTTGTAGATTTCTAATACTTCTTGCGGAATTGACTTAATCATTTTGAAGTTATGAACTATAGCTTTTTCCATAATTTGCTTTTCAAATTGAGTATATGTGTCAGGTAAGATACCTAAGTTCAATTTTTTAGCAGTCTTATAGAATTGCTTCCATAGACCTTTTTGTTTGCTAAGTCCTTTTTTAGCTAACTTAGCTGAAAATTCTTTAGCAAATTTGTTGTATTGCTTTGAATTAGTTAAGTTAGCTACTCTTATTTCGATTTCTTTAGAACGTCTATGAATAGCTTCAGTTATGCCAGTCTTATTAAAAACTTTTTTGTAGACTTCCATATAGAGCTTATTGATTAGTTGTTCTATATTTTTAGATTTGTTTTGCTTCATAATATCATTTTAACTTGTTCAATATCTATGAACTCTAATACCCTTTCATAAATTCTATCAACATAGTATTGCCAATCTATTTTGTCTTGCAATTTGCAAATAGTTTCATCAGATAGAATATCGTCATTGTAAATAAATACAGATGGAGGTAGACAAGCTATTTTTGTTTTGCTTAATTTGCCATCTCTATTCTTGTATTTGTAAATCATTCCAGCTTCAACATCTGATTTGTAAGCAAATGCTCTGTTTATTCCTGCAATTTTTTTCGTATTAACGATATTTGTTTGCAAGTCAGTTGTTTCATATACACAATAATCATAGCTTAATTTTTTGCAGCAATATTGAAAGAATCGTAAATCATTCTTATGTATATCTACAGTTTCTTCAGGACTAATGCCATATAGCAACATATCTACTATTCCGTCTGTTATTATCTTTGGTTCTTTCATGTCATAGAATTGACCTCTAGTAGAATTATTGATAGTTTGCCAATAGTTTCCTACTGCCTCACCTCTACAAACATTGAAGTCTTTTCTTTTTTCTTGACATTGAATAAGTTCTGATACGTCATCTATTGTGCTAAAGCAATAATTGTTGACGTCTCTTTGATATAGATGATACTTAATTTCTTTTTTAATTACGAAACCTGTTCTTGCTTCCCATTCTCTAACAATGTCCCATACTTTTTCTTCATCTTTCCAATCAAAAGGAACGAACATAACACCATCAGTATTAGATTGCACAACATAACCTATTCCTTCTAATTTTTCTAACAAATCTATAAGAAAAAGCTGTCCTGTAATTGTGACTAATGAACCTCTTTGAGGGTCATAAAAGCTTGTATATTCATTCATCATTGCACCAAATACTGCTAAAAGAATTGTCTTAAATGCATTTCTTTTTCTAGGATTTGTTTTCTTTAGTGCTAATTGTTGATGATACATATCGATGTACAATTGCTTTCCTTCTTCAGGAATAGTTCTAGGCAATAAGTCATAGTTTATCATAACTAAGTTGTAATAGCCACTAACATCAAAATACATTATCTTTGGTTCATATACTTTATTTAATGCAGCATGAATACCACCAGAACCAAGTTTATGTTTGCATCCACATAGCATTATTTCTATGTTTTTGTTATGCCTAAAACCTTCAGTTAGATAGAAATTGATTACATCTTGATTTTTAATTTGCAAAGTATCATATACTACTGGCTTTACATACATATTTTCTATGCCAGTTATATTTTTAGCATTAAGAACTGTAGCAGCTATTTTTGCTTCAGTATAATTGATACTGTCTTTTGATAGTTTAAATTCGTTCAACAAATCTATTCTTAATGAAAGTTTAGGTAAAGTATCTTTCAAGTTAAATAATGTTTGACGTAAATCATCTTTATTGTATTCTTCAACTAATACTTTTTCTTCATCTGTCAATGGTCTGTCAATATCAAAATCAACATCTGTAGTATGAATATTCTTACCAGCAGATAACTCAGATGCTTTTAATGAAAACAATTTTAATGCTGCAACATCATACATAAATGCTTTTAAGTAGTATTTCTTTCTAAACCCACTGTTGTTTATAATTGCTTTAGAACGTTTGTAAGGATTGACATTAGTCAAAATAGCATCAAAAATGCCATTGTCATAAGCAATATTGTTATGACCAACCCATAGACAATCTAAATGATTATTGTAGTAATCTTTTATTTCGTCTAAATTCCAAGTTTGATAGAAGTATTTTTCATCTTTATCAGCATCTATTACTAAGCATCCTAACAAAGTATCATATTTGTATACTTCAAAATCATAAACAATAAACTTCATACTACTTACCTGTACTTCCTAAACCATTGCTTCCACGTTCAGTTTCAGGTAATTTGTCTACTACTTCTAAATAAGGATTAAGAACTGAAAAGCAACACATTGAACAAATTCTTTGACCTTTTTCTAAAGTGTAATAGTTTCCTGAACAATTTGTAATGATAAGATGAATTTCACCAGTATAATCAGGGTCGATAATACTAGTTTGAATAATCAAACCTTTTTCAGCAATGCTACTTCTTGGAACTAAAATTCCAGCAAAACCTTCAGGAACTGCAATTGCAATTTTAAGTCCCTTAGTCACTGTTTCAAAAGGTTTGATTGTAAATGTTTCAGGTAAGAAGATATCTAAACCTGAGTCAGGAAGATGTGATTTCTTTGGCAATCTTCCACCTTCAAATAGCTTAATTTTCATTGTCTCCTCCAAGTATTATTTATATATTATCATTATATCATATTTTTAACAAAAAGTAAATAAGTCATTCTAAATACAATTTGCAAATTTTAAAGTCAATGTCAGTAGTAATTTTGATGTTGTTAGCATTACATTCAGAAAAATACAAAGTATAACCATAATTTGACATTAATGAAGCACAGTCAATGAATATCTTACCGCTTTGCATTGCTTTTTTGAAGCTTTCATAAAGTTCATTCATATTGAATGTTTGAGGAGCTCTTAACATTTTGCAAGTAGCTCTATTAAGTATAGCATTATCGAAAATAGTTTCTGTAGCATTTACATATGATATTGCATTTCCAAAAGTCTTTGCAATATTTATGTTGTTTCGAATACTTTCTGTACTTATCAAAGGTCTAACTCCATCATGAATTAGTAATCTGCAATCTTCATATTTCTGTTTGAAGTAATTTACACCACAGAAAATAGACTGAAAAGCAGTAGCACCACCTTGTAAAATTGCAACTACTTTTTTTATTTCGAATTGCTTTATTTTAGTTGACAGATAGTCAATCCATTCTTCTTTACAAACTACAACTATTTCATTTATTTCATCTAATTCTTCAAACTTTTTGATAGTATAGATGATGATAGGTACATTGTTGATTTCTAAAAATTGCTTTGGCATTATACTACCAAATCTAGAACCTATACCACCTGCAAAAATAACTACATTATTCATAATCATAATTCTTACTCCTTAATTCTATAGCATACATTTCAATTAAAGATGTCATTGGCAAAAATTGATAGCCAATATCTTTAGCAAATTTTACTATGCTTTGTAGAAATTGAACATTGTTCAAATATTTAGCATTAACTTCATTTTTGCATTGTACATGACATTTTCTATTGAATGCTTCAAATAACATTTCTGCTTGACTTTTTATCGAAGCATATGTGTCAACATTTGTTACGTTATATACTTCTGCAGTTTTACCGTATATTGCTATTGCTAAAATTGCAATTGCTGCATCTAAACTGTATACTACTGACTTTTTTGTAGAACCATCAGAAGACAATATCAAATCAGAAGAAGTCAAAATGCAATTTCGTATTTGGCAATATAGTCTATTATCATTTTCGTTATGAAATAAGCCAAATACAGAAGACAATCTAACGATTTTGCAATCTACATTATATTGTGATGCATAAGCTTTGCAATACATTTCTGCAGATAATTTAGCAATAGGATAACTACTTCTTAAAGAAGAACTATCAATAATTGACAATGACTCTTCTTTAACAAAAGAATCGTTATTGATTAAACCATATGCCTCTAAAGAAGAAAGATAAATAACTTTGCAATTACATGTAGTAGCATACTTTAAGCAAATTTGTATACCATCAATAGCAGTATTCAATACTTCTACAGGATGTTTTATCATTTGCTCAGAAGATGTTATTGCAGCACAATGAATAATTATTGTAGGAGCTGCTTTTATCAAAAACTCAGATAAAGAAATATCATCAGTATGAGAATAACAAGCAACATTGTTGTTTTGAAGTATTGCTTTTAAAGTTCTTCCAAGTAGACCATTAGCACCGATTATTGCAATAGTTTCATTTTCAAAATTGTTTAGCAATTCTTTATATTTTGTTCTGTAACGTAATATTTCATTTGTCATAAGCATTTTCCTCTACTAATCTATCGTATTCTTCAAATGTAATGTTATCATATTTGTCATAGTTATGTTCTAAATCTACTAACAATGTGTTATGAATAGACGGTTCATGTTTTTCAATTCTCCAATCTCCATATTGTGCAGTTAGAATATTGTCATAACCAATAGGAACTCTTATTTTATGCTTTAGTCCTTTGAAATCGAATTCAAGATATGATGAATAATCTGCACGATTATATTTCAAACCTATGATTTTTCTAAATCTATGCATTGCCATATCTGTCACTAGCTTAGAAGAACTGTTTTGTTCAGACAAATCTGTCAAAACTTTGTTCAACATTATGAAAGCTTGTCTGCTATCTATAATTGAAACTTCTTTATGATTTTTATAGCCTGCAAATTTAAAAGTAGTATCATGGCATAAGCATCTTACAAAACCTATTTCATTCTTATAAACTTCTTCATCATCAGGTATTGCATCTAATGGAAAAATATCGATGAATACTCCTCTATGATGTGTTCCAAGACTATCAAATTTTGTCATGCATGTAGTATTGTTATAACGAATTTTTATATGCACTGAAGAAGTAGTATCTGTTAAAGGTGTTTGGAAGAAATATGGGTCATTAAATTCGACAGGTCCAATTTCAAGTAATCTGTTATAATCTTTTCTTGGCATCATTATGTCCATATCGTCATCCCAAGGAATAAAACCGCCATGTCTAACAGTTCCTAATGTTGTTCCTGCATCAGAAAACCATTGCAAATTATATTTTGCACAAACATCTATGAAATAGTCAAACATTTTTAATTCTAAAATACGTAATTTGTCTAATGTAGTCATTTATCTGTCAACTCCTTATTTCAATCTATGAATTACATCAACAATATGTTGTGCAATTTGATAAGCTGTCATATTAGTACTGTTGTATTCAACAACGTTATACTCATTTTCTTTAAGAATTGCAAATGCTTCATTGAACATATTACTATCAGTAAGATAATTAATAGTAGGTTCATTGTGAATATTGCATCTAATTTGCCAATCGTCTTTATCAACTGTTATATGAACATACAATGCATTTTTGTAAGGTAGCTCATATTCACAATTACGTTCAAACTTTTTAGCATACACTACTAATGATGGCCAACCTCTACAAAATACATTAAGACGTTTATCTAATTGCCAAACATACTTCTTTATTGTATCTTTGCCGCATTTATCAATGCCGTCTAAAAAGACAGTATAGAACTTTAATTTTTCCACGAGTCAATCATCTCCTTTTCATCAGGAAATAGAAGACTTTCATCTAATCTTTGAAGTTCTTTAAACCAAGCAGATTTTGTAAAGTCATAACTGCAATTTTCAGTTACAAGACTTACTTCATGATTTGCATCTGGGTATCTAGCAAATGAATTGCCAAATACATAGTCATAGTTCATTCCAAGTTTTTGTTTAGCACCAGTGCAATCAGCAGGTCTAATAATCTCATAATACATTGAATATGTAAGCATGTCAATAACACCATTTACAGTATCACGTTTGATAGTATCTAAAATTGCTTTCTTGCATAATCTATAGACTAAGTTGATTTCATCAGATAAGTTGTTCTCACATCTAAAACCAAATGAACTAACAAATGTATTGATATCAACAACATATACTAATGAACAAGTTTGACCATGCATTGTCATATATCTTGCATCTTGAGGTGGAATGCCTTTACTAATAAGCTTGTCATAAAACTTTTGAGAAGTTTTAACTAATTCTTCAGCTTCTTTTCTTAATTCATCATCAGCATAGATATTTGCAGGAATGATTACATTATGAGTAATTGGCATCGGCATTTGCGACTCTACATTAAACCGAGCTTTTCTTTGTCTAGTTAATTGAGCTAAACATACTCTACTTATGTTGTTAATTCTAAAAGTAATGATAGCTTGTTCTCTAGGCATTGGTAATGCTCTCATTTTGATGATATTATTGATTGCATCTTGAACATACTTATTGTCTACATTATATTCAACATTTTGAAGATTATGCCAAGTCATTCTATAGCAATTCCAAGCATGTCTTGCTAAATCTTTGTTATAATCAATGACTTCAACAGATATGTCTTTATAGCCATCAGAAATTTCTTTTATCATTATAGTTCTCCTCCAAGTTTAATTATTCTGCTTACTGTATCTGTATAGATGTCTTGAATATCATTTGATTGATTTCCAAGTTCAATTTCATTTGATGTGTATTGATATACTGAAAGAACATCTGCTAAGTCTACAATTCTATCAACTACTTCATCATCATTGTTAATCATTAGATTAGCATAAGTTGGGTATTCTTTTTTGTAGAACTCATCTTCATATTTTTTTAGCATTGGTCTTAAACCAAGAGCTTCTTTAACATCATGAGTAATGTCATTAAGTTCAATTTCAGGCATATCATGCAATAATGCTTTGATTAGACATTCAAATGTTTGTTCTGCAGTAAGATTTGCCTTTTCAGCTAATTCTAAAGCAATAATTGCAACATAGAATGAATGTTCAGCAACTGACTCATTTACAAGTCTTTTTCTTGAATTGTATCTTGTAATATTCTTTAGTTGATACAAATAAAGAAGATGTTTTTGCAATTCAGTTTGTTTCATTCTATATCACCTTTGTAGCTTTCATATACTTGCTTAAATTTATACGAATTGTCATTTCCAAGAATAGATAAAAGTTCAGTTTCATCTTTTGCGAAATAACCAGTTCTTGCTAACATCAAATTGAAAGGCTTTCCATTTAATGTTTCAGCATAGTAAACAATTGGTTTCTGTTTAGCATAAGCATAACCAGCTTCCCAAATAGTACCAGTATCTTTTCTGTCATAAATTACAACAACTATGTCAGCATCATCAATGTTGACAATGTTGCCTTTAAGAGTATCTGTAATTTGTTGGTTTGTTGAATTAGCAGTAATTAGACTTGCTAATTTTGGATTAAATACATTGAACTTATCTTTAAGTAAGTTATAGATACGAGAATGTTCTTCTTCCATTTCAGGTGTAAACCAACCACCTGCTAAATATATCTTTTTCATAATTATTGTCTCCATTATCTAATTTGTTTTTGTTCATATTGATACTTGAAGTATCGATAGTCATTATACTGCCATTTGTAAATATGACGACTATCTTTAGACTTGTAAAATTCTGACATCTCAAATATCTTACGAATAAATTCTCTATCTGTTGTGATGTAGTCATATATGTAAGCAATTAAAGCATAATCTAATTCGCTTTCATTTTTATGACTACCAGGTGCTTTCTTAAACCATAAGTCTTGAAAATACATATCGTTGTTTAACTTTTGTCTAACAACTTTTAATACTTCTTCAAAACTTCTAGTTTCTTTTGTTTCAATAGCTTGATGAAAGTCTACTTTTCTTTTCATATACTCATCTAAGAATGAAATAAGAACTTCATCATCAATATTTTGAATGTCAACATTGTTGATTGTTCTACCTGTTATAGTAACGTATCTATTGCTTTCAGTTGGCATATAGAATTCAATATTGAACTTCGAATTTTTGATGTAGTATTTGTTCTTATAGTCATTTAATTGAGCATGAAGGAATAGAATTCTTAAACCAGTTCCGCTAAAACTAAATTCAATGTAGCTATCTTTAAAATGCTCTATACAATATTTAGCTCGATTGTCTGAACTTTCAATATCGAATGGTTTTGAAAAGCAATGGTCTATATCTATTGCACATATTCCACTTGCTTGAATTGATATTCCTACTCCAGCATAATCTTCTAAAGAGTTATGCTGAAGTAATCTATCAAATTCTACAAAATCTTCAATATGATTTGGTCTAGCTAATTTGTCTTCAATTGTATATGGCAATTTGTTAGATTTTACTAAACAATATTTCAACTGATAGTTGATGAGCTTAGTATTAGTGATATTGTCAATACAATCTAAAGCGTTCATATTACTTCATGCTTACAGGTAGACCTAATTTCTTAGCTCTTAACCAAGTTATTACATTCTTCCAAGTAGATACAGTTCCGTCATCTTTTTCAGATACGTCATTTTGAACCCAAATCATTGAACCAACTAAAGCTTCTAATGCATCTAATAAGATTTCTGCATCTTCAAATGCCTCATCATCAAGTATTTGTTGATGCTTGAAATTCTCATTATCAATAAGTAATAGATTTTCAGGGTCTTCAAATTTCTTTAAGACTGCAATAGTTCTAGTCAACTTTTCTTGAGGAGCTAAAGCGTGATATGTCCATATCTTACTCTTACGTTTCATAAAATCGATAGGTTTGCCTTTTGCATCTAAAATTGGCTTAACATCATTTACCATAGGATTTTTAGCATTTGGTTCTAATGTATAGCCTTCTTTAACTTCAAATGTGAATTTAACTTGAGGAGTTGTTCCAGCTTTATTGAATGCAACTTCTTGTGCTGTTAATTCACATAAGTAATAGCCATCAGGTAATTCTTCAAATGTGTTAACATCTGACTCTTCTGTAATCTCCTTTACGTTGACATTTTCTAATGCCCCGTTAACTTGTCTAAATAATTCTTTTTGTTGTTCTTTAGTTAATTCTGCCATTGTTGTATACCTCCATTATTTTCCTTCAGCAGCTTTCTTAGCAGCAATTTTTGCTTTTATTGCAGCTAATCTTTCTTGTGGAGTCATTGGTTTAGACTCTTCTTTCTTTTCTTCTTTAGGTTCTTCTACCTTTTGTTCAGGTTGCTTAACCTCTTCTTTTACTTCTTTTACTTCAACTTGAACATCTTCTTCTCTAGCAACAAAGTTTGATTTGTCTTTAGTATCATCTTCAGCTTTTGCAATATCGTCTTGAAGTTGCTTTAAAGTTTTAATTTCTTTGACGTCTTCATTCTTATTTTCATGAACAACATCATAGTTTGTATCTGCTTCATAATAGCCGATAGCTTTTAAGAATTCATTAGCATCAAGTGGAATAATTTGTGGTGCTGTATCTTCATCAATACATCTTGTAACACCTCTCTCATAAGGAGTTGGAACTAATGATAAAAATCTCTTCTTAACTAATTTGTCTGAGTTTTCAACTTGTGTATCTTCAGTATAGCATCTTAATACGAATGTACAATTACCCATAATTTGTTCAAGAACAATATCTCTAGTTCTATCAGATGGTTGATAGTATGTATTAGTAATACCATATCTATTCTTAACATCATAGCTAGTTTCATGTGAAATAAGAACTACATTCTTTCCACAGTTAATTAGTCTACAAATACCACCTACTGCAGCAACCTCTGACATTTTCCAACCTTTTCCGTGGTCCATATCACCAACATACTGTATCTTGTTGATTGATTGGAAATCTTCAATACACATTCTATATGCATCTTCTAATAAGTCTAATACTACTGTTTCACATACTGAATTTGGTAGTTTAGAAACTTTTTCTACTGCAGCGTTATATTCATCCCAGTTTGAAATTCTTGTGCAAGCTTTAGGGTCTGCACCATATCTAATTAAATAGCCATAGTTATTATCAGTTGTGATAAAATGTGGCTTTGGTAAGTGAAATGCAAAATATGATTTGCCTACTCCTGGCTTACCGTATAAAAGTAAAGTAAAATTAAATGACATTGTTATTATTCCTCTCTAATCTGTAAATTTTCTTTTTGTAAGATTTTGACTATATTTTCATTTGTGATGTCTTGATATAGTATAGTCAAAGTGTTGATAGCATTTTCTATATCAAAGACACTATACTCATTCTTAAAGTATTTTGACCAAATCTTCATAGAATAAGTATGAAGTATGATTTTTCTTGATTTTGACTGGACTATAAAGTCTTTATTCATAGGATGAACTGTAGTTCTATTCCAATTTGATGGAGTAATGTAAAGATTTCGATTTCTTGTTTCAACAGAGTAAGAATTGAATTCTTTTAGTTCATCTTTAGTCAAAATAACTGTATGTTTTGGCATTTGCTCCTCCTTTCAAATTCTATGATAAATCCAGAGAAATTGAATAATATAATTATATTACAATTAAATTTTCGTTTTCTCGTAGAAACACTAATTTTGAACTTCTTGACCCAATGTTGTCCAATATAACTCTAAAAGCGTATCATTTGTTCTAAAGTTAGCTTTTAGATGTTCAAAGAACTCATCTTTGTCAATATCTGACTTAACTGAATACCAAGCTAATGCTTGAGCTCTAAACCGTTCATATTTGTTTAAGACATCATTTCTATCAATAAGCTCCATATCGATATCAACACAATCTCTATTCTTATCGAACTGTTTAGTCTTAGAATTGTAAATCATATCAGAAATACCATAACTAAGATATGCATCTTTTACATGATAGAAGATGTCCCAATAATCTGACTTACCATAACTACCATTTGCTGCACCATAATTTATGAACCACCGTTTTTGTTCATCAATTAAAGCAGCTGTATCAGCTTGTTTTGACAAGTTGTTAATGTATTGGTCAATGATATTGTCATCTAAATCACGTTTATCGTAAATATGATAATTGACTAGATTTTCATCATTGATGTCATATTCTTGTCTTTGTCTAATTCTAAATTGAGCATCATCTTCATTTTTCTTTTGACGAATTCCAGTTTTACGAATATTGATAATGACTAACTTATAAACTGGAACTTCTGGAAATTCTGATTTTAACTCAAATACGTATCGATATAGCTGGTCTAAATAGTCTTCCCAATGTGGTTCATAAGTTGATGTCTTATAATCGATTACTATAAATCCTTTGTTTGTAAGAACTAGTCTATCAATTATACCAACAAACTTATGAGGTTCATTGTATCTAAAACTTTTTAACTTAGCATAAATCTTAAGTTCATGTTCTTCAGAACCTTCATCAGTCAATACTTCTAATTGTTCTCCAGTATCAAAATCAGTTAAGATGTCAGCCATCATTTCATCTTTATGTTTAAGATAGCCATAGACCATTGCACTAGCTAAATGTTCTTCAGGTGATTTTTCAATTTGCTGTTTCCAAGTACCATTTTCTTTGAAATAGTCAGCCAAATCATCAGTGTTATGTTCAATACCCCAGTGAACTGCTGAACCAATTGATAATGCTGTCTTTTCAACTTTTTTGTAGATACCTTGAACATACTTCAAATAGTAAGTCATAGGACAACTAAGTATGCAACTAAGTTTTGAATGTGATAAATACATCTTAGCACCTACATCATTATGATTTTCTTTTCAGCAACTAAATCAGCTAAAGACTTCCATAACTCAATGTTGTTTTCATCACCATCTTTATAATCAAGACAGAATACTACAAATTGGTCTTTTGGTAAGATATGTCTTTGAACTAAATGATGGTTCATCCATAATACCATTGCTTGTTTGCTACCATCACTAACTACTAAGTCTGTTAAACCTTCTTCAGTCAATGTAGCAATACCAACTCTAATAGTTTCTAAAGAGCTTGGCTTTTCAATTTGACTATCTTGAAGTTCTTCTTTATGATAAGTGCTGCAACCATTTATCATCTTATTTTTTCTTCTAGTATTTGTATTCCACCAAGTGACATCATGACCTGTTATTTCAAATACTGCTTGTTTAGCAACATATGTCACTACATCATTTTCAGTTTTAGCAACTTCAACCAAAGACTTATTAAATAAGCTTTTGACAATTTCAGACTTAGTTATTGTCAAAATGAAGTTTTCATCTGTAGATACTACTACAGTAATTTGTTCTTCATCAGAGCATAAGTCTAAAAATGATTGCATATGATGCGGCTTTAATATGTTTTTAGCATCAATAAATTTTACGTCTTCTTCCATATTGTTTCTCCTTCATTTTAATGTCGATTGTAGATATATCATACTTGTTGATTAGCAATTCATCGTTTACATTTATGAATAGCTTAGTTTCAAGAGTTTGCTTAAATTCTTGAAGTTTCTCAAATGACATTATCAATTCGACCGTTTTTCTTTTCTTTCTAAAATGCAAAACTACTTCATATTTTATGCTGTGTTGCATACTACGATACCTTCTTTTGATTTTCTAATTGTTCCGTCAAGTATTCCTTTAAAGAATAGAGTTTTTGAAGATTTAGCATACAATGGATTGCCAGTTAATTTACACCATTTTTCAAAATCTTCAAATGTAGTTCCAGTAATTTGGAAAGCTTGCTTATTCATTGAATATGGCATTGTTTCACCTCCTTGTAATAAAGTCAGAGCTTATTTAATAAGCTCTGTTGGTATATCTAATTCATGATAGTATTCTGTATCTTTCTTGAAATCAGGTGTATACTTAATGTAATATGTAGCCATTTTTTCACCATTAACATCATCTGAACCAATTTCTAGAATACCTTTCTTAACTAAACTAGCTAAAGCTCCTCTACAACCTTTAACTTCTTCTTCAGTAATTTCCCAACCGATGAATGTAGGATAGTCTGCAACATAGTATTCTTTAGTTTCTTCATTGTAATTAGCAGACTCTTCATAGAAACTACCTTGACCGAATATTGCTTGTAAACAATCAAGTTCTTTTTGAGTTAACTTTAGATTGTTGTCATACAAATATTTGACTAAGTGATGTTCTCTCATATAAGGTTTTATCTCATTTGCAACTTCATTAGGTTGTTCAACTGTGTTTGCATTAGCAGATTGTCTGTTAATTATTTTTGATGTTAAAGAAGCAATTAAATCTTCTTTAAGTTGACCGATTAATTCTTCATTAGATTTAACTTTTGCAAGATGTCTTAAATCTTTGATAAGTCTAATTTCTTCAACTGTTTCAGCTAAAAGCTTACTTTCAGAAGTAATTAACCAGTATTCTTTCTTTTTGTTTCTTTTGATTTTTGTACTTTCATTGATTTTCATATTGTTTCCTCCGCATGATATGATTTGTTATGCATAAAATATATTATTATTTTATATTATCATTATATAATATTTTTAATAAAAAGTAAATAAGTTTTTAACAAAAAGTTTACTTTTTTTCAAAAGACTGCAAAATAGACATCAATTCGTCAACAGATAATGTCATTAAGTAATTAGTCTCTTCCATAGATAATGCTCCATCTATGTTAAGCTTACTAATGATTTCTTGTTTCTTATTGTTGTCTGTTTCAGTGTTTATCATATTACGAATAGTATCAACTGACAAAGTCTTTAACTGAGTTTCAATATCAGCATTTGTTAATTTAGCAGGATTGATGAATGCCTCTTTCATATTCATATTCAAGTTGATTATCATACCGATTACTTGGAGTTTCTCTTTAGTTGAAAGCTTATCAGCCTCTAACACATTTTCACCAGTTATCAAACTTGATAAGTAAGCACCACAGTCAGCTATAGACAACATCTTAGTTTTGAATTGTCTATGAGTCATCATTCTGAATATTCGTCTTATTTCTTGTTGTGTTGAATAAGAACTGAAATATGTTATAGCTGTGTCTGAGTCAATATGCGATAATTGAGTAGCTAATGGAATACTACGATAAATACAGTAATACTTGACAAATGCTTTTTGTTCATCTGGCATACCGTATTTATTGTCAGGGTCTACAGTAAAGTCTTCTTTGTCACTTTCAATGATGTCAACAATTTGCTGAGGTGTTATGTTCGCTAGATTTTGACTTTGATTTTGATTTTCGTTTTGCTGCTTTTTCTTTCTTGGCATTTGTCATTTCCTCCTTTATCATAGTATATTCTTTTAATGTGATATGGTCACAAGTTGGTCTTTCAACTAAACAAAATGCTGTATAACTACCTGTTGAATGAATGTGATACAAATCAATTCGTTTAGTCATAAGCAAATTTAAGACAGTTAGTTTTGTATCAACAGCTTTATAATCGTCTAGAACTGGTGATTGACTACCATAGAATACGCAGTAGTCATTTCGATACATTCTTTCTAATCTTTCATCCATTATTTCACCTCCAAACAATTATCTTTATGAATAGATACAACAGTGTTCTCATAAAGACATACGTAATAGTAGCCTTTGATATCATCTACTGTTAGAATAGTTCCTTTGTCAATGTAATGATTAGTATAAGGAATTCTAACTTTTACTAATAGTTCTACTTGCATACTATACCTCCTACTCCATAATTCTTATACGTTTTCCTACGAAATTGATTTTGATATATGGTTTGTTATTGTAAAGCTTTTGAAATTGATTGATGTTGTACAATTTCTTAACAGCCTGTGTAAATGATGTTGGAGTTCTAGTATCTTTCATTGCAATTTGAATAGCTCTTAAACTTATGTATACATCATTTTCAGAAAAGAATTCTGCTCTTAATTCATCATCATCAAAAATCTTTATGACATCAGACTTATCTTTATAGCCATAAGTCTTAAATACGAAACTTTTGTAAAGTCGATACTTTCCAGTTTCATCATATATTGCTGTATCAAAATCTTCTGGATTATTCTTAGCATAATCAACAATCTGATTTGCTGTTATAGCATTCAATCTATCTTTTAAATTTAAGTCTAAATCAGTATAGTCTAAAGACCAATCGTTTCTAGTAAACTTAAATGAAGTTTCAAATCCATTAGTTGCAGAATAAATTCCATACATTGCAAAGTATATGAACATTATTGCATTTTCTATGTTATCAGTTATTTCATGTAAATCTTCAGAAAAAGTTGTATCGTAATAGTCTCCCTTTTTCAAGTATCTTCCTTCAGCATCCCAAGCAAACCAAATTTCAAAGATGTTAATTCTTCTTCTAAAACCTGGAGTTGTATCACCAAACTTTAATGATTGTTGACTATTGATACTAAAAGTATGCTTACAATTGATATAAGACTGATACTTTTGAATGCCCTTAATTTCAACTGTTTGATAAGGTGAACCTGTTAAGTTCTTTAAGTTAGTTGAGTCCTCATAAACTTCAGTTGCTTTACCTTTACCAGGTGACTCTAAGTAAATGTTTTGTGCATGATTTTCAAATACACCACCAATAAATCTATCAGTTTCAATAGACTTTAATGAGTTTGATGTTGGTCTAGGATGAATATACGGTATCATACAACCATCAAATAATGAGTTCTTACCATTACCACCAGAACCAACTAATATAACGAACGCCTCACAGAAATCTTGAAGTAAGTTATAGCCAATGATTTGACATAAATGCTTGAACCTTTCAAAATCAAATACATCAACAGAATTGTGAGCCATATTATACATAAGTTCGAAACAAGAGTTTTGTTTAGCTTTTGTATCTATCTTCATAATCTCAATGACATCTTCTAATTTGTCTTCCATAACATTAAAGCCTAATGGTGTGAAATTGAAGTTGAAATACCACAAGATGATATATGATGGGTCATACATATACAAGGTATTATGTAGCTTTTCAACATGTATAATGTCATATTGAAATAGCCATTTGTTAGTCTTAAAATTGAAAACTCCATTTTTGAATGCTATACATTCTTTTGGAAGAAATGATACTTTTCTACCATCACCTGTATGTAATGTGCTTATTTTCAATAAAGTAGTTTTCAAGTTAGCTGTAAACGATTTTACAATACTGTCTATTCTTTCTTCAGTATCATCTGATGTTTGAGAGAAATACTTAAAACGAAGTAATGCATACAAGTTGTCTATCAAAATTTCTTTTGCTTGTTGTTGTGAACAAAACTTAAAATTGATTTGGTCAAATCGTTTTGCAATGTATTGTTCATTCATAACATATACTTGACATTCTTTATTAAGTATGTCTCTCCATTCATACAGAGGTTTTATGAGATAAGCTTGAGTATCGATAGTATCGTTTATTCTATTTTTTTCTTTATTTATATCTATCATAATTATCTCCTTTATTACTAGATATATCAAATTTGACTTCTGAGTAATTTTTATGTATCAAATATATAAATATATTATATAACAAAAAGAATAACTTAGAAATACTATTTTAACAAGTTTAAGATGTCGTAATTCTTAAATCTTTCTCTAATAAATTCTAAAAGTCTGTTATACACATCATAATAGAAGTCTGATTGATGTCTATCATATTTTTCTTGTAGATTGAAAAAGTTTTGTAGTAGATATCTGTCATTATGATAATCAACATAAGGCTTGAAATCTAATGTATCTAAATGTTGAAGATTACTAACAAACTCTTCATAACTAATTCTATCTTTGAAGTAATTGTACATATTGTCATAAGAATTGATTTTGTAGCCTCTGTTAATCATTTCTTTGATTACATATAAGCTATAATGATATAAGTTTTGTTTTTGGAATGAGCAAGTATATGCATAGTTCCATAAGATGTGTTTATTTTGTGCTACAAACATTGTGTTAAGTTCTTTCCATTGAGAAAGTAATTGTCCCTTTGGTAAGTAAGGTAAAATCTCATAATGCCATAATCTCATAAATCTACTCTGTCCTCCTGATAATCTAAAAATGAGAATGATGTGACTAATGAACATTCGATACAAGCTACTAAAAAGTCATCAACATAGCAGAATATCTTATCTTCAAATCTTAGTCCGTTTTCTGAATATGCAAATTTGATTGATGTACAAGTTATTGCTGCCCTGTCCATATAGATGTAAATCTCTTTAGCATTGCCATCTTTTTGTTCTGATATAAGTCTATTGACATGTCTTTTGAATTTATTCTGTTGCATGATTTTTCTCCTGTGTTTCTTTTAAAAGTTGTTTCAATTCTTCTTGCTTATCTACTAGCATATCATCTTTAATCAATATTACTGCAAAACCTAACTCATTGCAAGCTATCAACATATTCTTTAGTTTTCTCTTATTTTCATCAGTTAGTTTAGTATGGTCTACAGCTAAAATGTTGATTGAATTTGCATCTAATTTGATTTGTGATGTGACAAAATCTGGAATTGTTATGTTCATCTAATATACCTCCATAATTCTGATTTTCTAAAAGCCTCTAAACTTTCAGGTCTAAATGGCTTTAAGTTATGCTCTGTACAGAAATCTTTGAATATTGCAAAGTCACTAACTTCAAATACACTTCCACGTTCATATAGTGGCTTAAACTCAGTTTCTTCATTTGCAATTTTTACAAGATTGTCAGCTGACTTTCCAGTTTCTGCATATTCATTTCCATATACAGTCTTAGCATAAACTCCATCGTAATAAATATTTGCTTTAAACATTACTTTTTCTCCTTTTCTGAAATTATTATTGAATGACATTTAACAGCACATATACATATTTCTTTGTAGAAAATTGATGCATATATGACTTTACCTAAAGTAGATACTGAGACATTCAATTCTTTGTTGTCGTTTTTAAGATTACAAATTACTTGACCAGCTTCATCGTTCAACATGATGTCATAATCTTTAGTTGATAAACAATCAATGAAACTTTTAAAGTCATTAGCATACATTTGCTTTAATTCGTTCTTCATTTACTTACCCTCCTTTGATAGTTTAGCATAACGATATAGTCTACCAGGAATGACATACTTGTTATCACATTCATCACAGCATCTATCATCAGGATTGAATGTAGGTTCACAAATATTGCCATCTAAATCTTTCCACATAGCACCATTAGGATTGTTTCCAAAATAATCTGGACAACCATCTTTCTTTATAACATTACCACAAATACAACAGATTAGTTCTTTCTTCATTTCATTACCTCCTATGTGTAAATGTAAAACCAGGTTTGCAAGTTAATTGAGTTAAAAATACAGTTGAGCCACCAAGATAGAAAATTCTATCAACTGATTTGAATGTTTCTTCTTCTTTAACTTCATCTTCATATCGATAACTATAGTATTCTTTATCTTCATCAGATAAAATTGCGTTATGGTCATTCATATACTTTTTACAGTTTTCAAATTCTTTCCAATATTGCTTAGCTGTAATTTGAATGCTTGTAGATAAGTATTCTGAACTGTCCATAGTTTGAATAAAGTATTTGTTCTTAATGTTCTTCATATTAAATTCTCCTTTACGATTTATATGTGATAAAATATTATATTATTTTATATTATTATTGTATCATACTTTTAATAAAATGTAAATAAGTATTTAATAAAAAGTTAAAAAAAGTTAAAAAAGCCCAAAGACTAATCTTCAGGCTTATTTTCAATACTGTTTCTACCTTTATGTAAGAACTTAGGTTTAAGCTTTCTATCGCTTAAGAATGGGAAAGCATCAGACTTTACAATCCAACTTAAACCGAAAAAGAATAATGCTATTGCCTCTATAATCCAAGTCAAGTTATAGCAATCAAATCCAGGAATGAACTTTAGTAAGAACAACAAGAATGAGAATATCATGCCTATTCCACAAACTTTATAGATGATGTTCTTAATCTTTTTCTTTTGAGTCATTGTTGATTTGTCGTTAGTCTTAGTAAACAAGAAGAATGACATATAAGCTAATACTCCAAAGAATGTCATAGCTGAAATGCAATGAAAGACATTACTGATGTTTGATGGTAAATGTAAGATACCAGTTTTCATTGATGGGTCTGGTAAGTAAGTCATAGGAAATAGACAAATTAGAATGCCAAACACACCAGCGATTGTAGATGTAATGTCATCTATTTTGCTATAACCTTTGTAATTGATTAGTAGTATACCAGCACTTCCTAAGACTACCATAAATGTTCCTACTGCAAATAGGCTATAGTAAGTGATAGAAATTGATTGAGGCCAAGACAATGTTATTAGAGCTACTAACCAAGGTAATAACATTCCGAGAATGCCAATCATAATTCTCATACGTTTAGTATCAACTGTTACGTTCATTCTACTACCTCCCAGTCTTCAGCTAATAAATCTGTGACTGATGGAACCCAAGTAGAAATCATTCCGTTAACAGTTCTTAAAGCAAAGTAAGCATTATAGTTTACCTTACCATCCTTATCTGCTATTGATTTAGCAATGTTTGTTTTAGCTTCATATCTATCAGCTGGAACTAAATAGACAAATTGACCTGCACCATTCCAATGTGTTCTAGTCATAGCTGCTCCAGTTTTTAGTAAAGCTAATGCATACTCAAATTTCATAATTTCCTCCTATCTGTTTCTTTTTCTTGCTGACTTAGCTAACTTATTTTTACGATTACGAAAAGCTCTTTCTTCATCAGAAATGCAATCAGTCATCATACTTCTAGGCATTTTAGGATGTCTACGTTCTTTTCTATTAGGCTTAACTTCTATGACTTCTTTAACTTCATCAGTATTAGTGTAGCCAATCTTTTCATTATTCATTCTTTTCACCTCCTTCTTTACAAACATCTTTAAGTACTTCAATATGGATTAGAATTTCTTGAAATGCTTTCTTAGCATCTTCAATTGGTTCTATTGCAATTCTTCTTTCAATATAGTTGACAACAGCATCTAGTATCTTATCTTCATTCATACTTATCTACCTTGACTTTTCTTTCTTAGTTTTCTGTTAGCCTTTTTCTTGGCTCTCTTTTGCTTGTATTCCATACTTTGACGATACTCTTTAGCTTTTCTTTCATTTTCAGCTTTCCAGTATTCTCTTGATGACTCCATCTTGTCTTCATATTCTTCAGTCATTCTTTGTAGCATACCATTTACTAGAATGTTGTTTGCTAAATGTCTTGCTAATTGCTCATTTCTTTTGTTCATTTACTTCTACCTCTTGTTCTTTAGTAAGCTTTACAAATTGTCTAACATGACATTCTGGACAAGTTATTGAATAGTTAACAAAATGAGAACAATCATATATTTGATAACTAAACACACATTTGCAATGAGTACAAGTATGAATGTATGATGTATTTCCAGGCTTAATTACAGTTTTCATTCTTCCACCTCTTTAATGTATCAAATTCTTTTTCGGTAAGCCACAAATCTTTTCTTAATAACCATTTTTCTTTACCTTTACAATAATCTTCATAGTTCTTATAAAGTTTAATGTCATCTATATCAACGTTCTTTTCAAAAATAATCTTTAATGCCTTTTCTTGCTCTTGTGCCTTTAGTAATGTTTGTTCAACAATATCTAAATCAGAATTCATAACAAGATAATTTACCATTGTTAATGAGTGTGAATATTCTCGTATACTTTCTAACTTTTCCAACGCTTCTTCAAATTCTTTTTTCATTATTTTCCTACCTCGTTGTATCTATAAGGCTCGTATTCGTGTCCGTTTGCTTTTCTCATATAAACATCGTAGTCAGCTTCTTTGTCTAATTTGATTTGTCTATTTATTTCAGCATTACATTTAGGACAATTATGAATACCACTTGTCATCATCATTTGTCCGTATAAAACGTGATTATTACAATGAGGACATACACAAACGCAATCCATAATATCTTCTGCTTCTTTTAAAACTTTAATTCTTCCTATATGTTTCATCTTCTTCCACCTCTATTTCTTTGTCTAAATTTTCTAACATACATAAATAAAAGCCTAATTTCTTACATACTGCGACTAATTTTCTAGGACAATTATCACAACCTTTATTACAAATTTCTTGCACTTCCTTTAAAGTTAAATCACCGATTTTCTTTTTCATCAGATTGTTTCCTCCCTACGTAGTACTTCATTTAAGTATGTTTTATGATTAGAGTAGATATCATATGAAAACTCACTGTTATCACAATATCTATCTTGTTCTTCAATATATCTACATTTTTCGCAAATGTGGTATTTATTGCCAGTTGACAAAGTGATAAGTTCAACTCTATTTCTACCACATTTTTTGCAATTTTCACCAGTGTAGCTTTTAACATCAACAATCTCAGATAACACGTGTTGAAGTCTAATTGTTTTCATCATTTCATTTCCTTTAGTTCGATAAGTTTTAATCTAACTGTCGTATATTCGAATGGCTCCATAGAAGTGTAATCCTTATTATATTTCTTAACTATTTTCAATTCTAAGAAATTTTTATCTTCAGGTATAAGTTCAGGTGCTGTTATACCAATTGCGTATTCTCCTTCAAATAGTGCTTCTTCTCTAGTAGCGAATACTCCAACTTCATAGATTTTACCATTATTGAATTCTATTATTGCTTTCCACATTGTTTCATCTCCTTTTCAATGATTTCCCAATAATTATCAGCAGTTTTAACAAACTTTACTTTGTAATTGAAACGTTTAGCTATTTGACTTAATGTTGAAAACCAAGTCTTACCATAGTCATCGTATCTTAATGGCCGTTTATACAATGAAAGATACATATCATTGAATGACTCACTATGACAGAAATTGTCTTTGCCTTTCATATAGACTGATACTTTGCTAATGCTATTGTTGAATAATACGTAAATCTTGCTACCTAATCTAGGCTTTTTGATTAGTTCTAAGTCATTCATGTTGTTCACCTTCTATTTCTAATTTGTCATAATTGATACAAATAGTAGTTTGTATTCCTACATAACCTTCAGATATTGAACCATCAACAAATTGAGCTATTTCTATAGTTGTATCAGTATATCTAACATATCGTTTGTCTATCTTGTAACTAAGCAATCCAATGTATTGATTATGCCAATACAAGTATATTGTTTTCTTACCTAAATATTTTTCAAGAATTTCACTATTAGACATTGTATCTTCTAACATACAATCCTCCTATTGACTTTCCAATCTGTAGCTTCATAATATTCACCAGCTTCATCTACTTTCTTTACAAAAGATTTAGTAGCTACTTTGATATTGCTAGTGTAAATCTCAATTGTTTCACCTTTGTAAGTCCAATGACTGAAATTGATATCAACATAGTTCATACAACCTTCTAAGTTTCCATAATACGTTGGATTTTGTTCTTGACCAGTCTTACCATAATACAAGCCTTTAATTACGAATAGTCTCATATTTCCTCCTTAAGCAATGATATCTTCAATGACTTCCCAATCAGAATTACGATGTGTCACCCACCATCCATACTTATCAGTGTCATTCTTATGTTCTTCATAGAACTTTAATGCAGCTTTTCTAGTATAGAATTCTTTAGTTTCGTAATCTTCATAGTTTTCAGTATTTTCATATTTGTCTTCTACAATTTGTCTTTTGTACCACAATACTTCAAATCTTGGTTCTCTTTTTGGCATACTATTCTTCCTCCTCATATTTCATGTTTGCTAAGTAAAGTTCCTTATTTGTTGTAATCTTCATACCATTTTCTTCATCATACCAGAAATCTAATAGATTGATACCATTTCTACCACCGTCATATACTTCAAATCTTAATGATAGATTACCCCAAGCAAATAGCTTACCAGTTTCTCTATTACAAGATATTGAACCATTGAATGTTTCGATATATGCTGATTTGAATAAAATAGCAAATGCATCATTTAATTTAGTTAAATCATCAGTTCCTTTGATTTCGATATTTCTAGGACAACCAAGTCTATCTTCTTTTATCTTAGGCCATTCGAAATTCAAATTCAAACCAAACATTTTTCTTACTCTATCAAGTATTTTGTGGAATTGAATTTTCTTACCAAATTCTCTTATCTCATCATTATCATAATCAGATAAGTAGAATGTATGATTTTGCATCTTATCTAATTTTGCATTAGCTTCCTCCTCTGTAATGTTGTAGAATACCGGATGAGTTTCACCTTCATGAGTAATTGCATATTCATAATGAACTTGTCCACCATAAGTAACTTCTTTCTTTTCAATGTAGTATTTCTTTCTGTTTTTCATTTTGTTTCCTCCGATTGAATTATATTATTATTTTATATTATTATTGTAACATATTTTTAATAAAATGTAAATAAGTTTTTAATAAAAAGTTAACAAATTTTATTAACTTCTTTTATTAACTTTATTATGGCAATTATTAAGTTTTTAAAGTTAATAAAAAGTTAATAAAGCAATTATTAAGTTTTTTAATGGTTAGAAAAAGTTAATAACAAGTTAATAAAAAAAGTTAATAAACAAAAGTGTATATCTGGTAATACTTTGGATTAAAATTATTAAGTTATTAACTTATTTTAATATATTAAAAAAAATAAAAAAAATGTAATCAAAAGTATATATATATTTAAAAATAATTATAATATATAAAAAAAAGTTAATAAGTTAATAATTTTGACCTTTTTTGAACAGTCAATTTTCAAGCTTTTGAAACTACCAATTTCAAGCTACCTTGAAGAATTGACTTTTTATCAAATTTTGACATAAACGTTTTTAGTCAAATTTGATTACAAATGTTTACATTATCTTCAAAATGAGTTATAATCATAATATATAATAATATATATGAAATTCAATAGGAAAGGAGAACAGAAAATGGAAGTAAAAGATAGCATCAACAAAGTTAAACTTCAAGCATTAAAGAATAAGATGCTAACTGCTGCCTTGAACTTCAACAATGAGTCATATTTGCGTCTGAATGACAGTCTTACCAATTCTATGGATAAGACAATGCAGACAATCAAGGACTCAAAACCTGTTAAGGATGCTTATGGCAATAGTTTGTTAGCTGTTGGTACTGATGATATCGTAAAAGGCTTTAGTCAATATGGAGTCACAAATGATAGTTTGAACTACCCATTTTGGACTGCTATTTATAATGACAGCTGGGTATTTAAGAAAGCTATTGATAAGCCTGCTAGTGATATGATTAGTGCTGGTATTACAGTCAATATTCAAAAAGATGCTGACAAAGTTTTAGCAATGTATAAGAAGTATAAGCAACCTCTTATTAGTTTATGTAAGTGGGGACGTTTATATGGTGGTGCTGTAGCAGTAATGATGTTTGAAGGCATCAAAGATAAAGATTATGAAAAGCCTTTAAGCAAAGCAAAAATCAAAGGAAAGACAATGAGGTTATACGTTACTGACCGATGGTATGGCTTATCTACTGATTATAGCAAAACAGTCACAGATATGACTAATATCGATTATGGAAAGCCAGAAATGTATACAATTACTTTTGCAAATGGAAGTCAAACAAAGTTCCATCATTCTTATGTAATTCGTTATGAGAATAGACAAGCTCCTAACATTATTAAGAATGGCTATTTACAAGGTTGGGGTTATGCAGAAGGTGCTCACATTATCAATGAGTTAATGAGAGATGACCAGTTGAAAGCTGATATCACATCATTAGTCAACAAATCATTGTTGGAAATTGTTAAGATGTCAGGTATGACAGGCATTTTCAATGGTTCGAAAGATGAAGAAGGACAAGAACAGTTAAACACAAGATTAGAGATGGTCACTTGGGCTAGAAACATCAATTCAATCACATTCTTAGACAAAGAAGATGATTATGAGCAATTCTCATTTGGTGGAATTAGCGGTCTATCAGACTTAATGACAACTAATATGACTTTAATTGCTGCTGCATTAGATATGTCTGGAATTCTTTATGGTGACTTAGAAGGTGGATTTAGTGCTGATGAGGTTGCTATGGAAAGATATGATAATGTCTTACACGGTATGTGTGACGAGTTCTTAACAGACCCAGTAACTAAGTTGTTAACAAGTATCTTTGCAATTCTAGGAATTACAGAACCAATTGATTTTGAGTTCAATTCAATCATTGCTAAGAGACAAACTAAAGAAAAAGTTGAGGCAATGAAAGACTTCAATGATATGTTGATAACTTTACAAGATGCTGGTATCTTAACTCCTCAAAAACTAGGCTATGCTATTATGAAGTATACTAGTAAGGGAGTTATTGATTTAGGTCTTACAGATGACTATATCAAAAAGGAGCTATCAAATGAAGTTGCTAATGAAATGGAAGATATAGATTTAGACAACTTAGATGTTGATACTGACAAAAATGAAAAGGTAGAAATACCTGCTAAAAAGAAAGATAGCTTATTCAAACGAATATTTGGAGGTAAGCACTAATGTATAAGAAAGTAGAGGAACCTCACAAATATTATAAGAGACATCATTTTATTCGGTTTTACGATATAAATGGTGAAAATTGCTTGTATACTTTCAATAATGTAAGAGAAATTCTTAGATTTATGGGAGAGGAAACAAGTAGAACTAACGTAAATGTAATGAATGTTCGAATTCTTAGAGCTGCTAAATCAGAAAAACCATCTAGAATTCTATCAGCTATTCAATCTGATAAATCAGTAGATGAAAGAAGAATGAGAACATACATTATAGATAATGATGAAGAAAATTGCTAAATTTAAGGAGGAAAATAAGACAATGGCAAAATTTATTCTAATTCAATCACAAAAGACTATAGCGGTTACTCAGGACTTAGATAGTGTTGACGTAACTAAGATGGAACTAAGAGGTATTAAGGACAATATTAAAAGAGTTCTTCCAAATTGGGTAGGAACTTCAATTCTAATCTTACAAGGACAACATCAGTATCCAGCTGAAATCAAAGATTGGAAGACAGTTAAAGCTTTAGAGCAAGGTGGTATCTTAACTCTTGGTAGAGAAATTGATGAAAAGGATGCTAGTGATGAAGCTAAAACAATGGCTGACAATCTAGAATTAGCTAAGAAAGAAAAGGCAGCTAAGGTTGAAGAAAACAAAAAGCTTATCAAAGACATTTCATTAGATAATGCTACAAAGTAGAGGTGATTAACTATGGCAAAGCATACTGAAAACGGATTTTCAATTCATGCTCCTAATGCGGTATCACCTAAGATTTATAGCTCATCAGAATATGAGAATGCTAGTAATACAGAAAGAACTAATGGTTTCACACCTGGTGACCCTATCAAAGTAGTCAATGTAAACACTGGTCTAAAAGAAACTACATCATTTGCAACAGCATACTTAGATGCAATGATGGATTTATGTGATACTTTACAAGCTTCACCTAAACTATACGATTCATTCTTAATTGAAGATGATTTTGAAACAGCTAAAGATAAGTTCAAGACTATAATGTCTAACTTATTAGAAAAGACTATTGCTAATCAATCAGAACAGATTTTCAATAATATGTCTACTTACATCAATATGGAAAACAAGCAACTTAAAGGATTAGATACTCCAATTTTAGATGATGAGGCTGCTAACAAGAAGTATGTTGATGATGTAGCTAGTGAAAAACAAGATATACTGTATATGTATAAGACTTTGATTGACATTAAAAGTAGTGGTTCAGAATGGTATCTAGTATTTGATGTATTCACAGCTGATAGTACTCCAATCTCAACATTATCAGATATGTTTAACTTTCTTAAGAACATGTATGTCAATACAAAAGTTCCTATGACTATTTCTGGCTATTACTATTCATCATCTGGAACTTGGCCTTTAGTTGGAGCTTATATCGATTTTGATAGTCAAAGAAGTGAAGTAGTATTAACTGTAACTGGTAGAACTACTAATGGTCTACAAGATTACTATATTTTACTTGAACATGCTAATCAATATACAGTAGAAGAATTTGTAGCAAATCAATTTACGTTTGCTAAACCATCAGCATAGGAGGCAATATGGAGTTATTAGAAGAATTCGAATTAGAAGTAGAAGGAATGAAACATATCTTTAGATTTAAGAAGATGTCACCAGCAAAAATGATAGCTTTAGGTTATCAAATGAAACTATCTGATGTTGAACGTACTGAAACTTTATCTAAAGAAATCTTAGAAAATACAGAATTTAAGACTGAAACTGAATGGGTTCCTGCAAAAGAAAAAGACAAAGAGGTTTACTGGCCAATGTCTTTAGAAAAAGACTATTTAGCTTGTAAGAAATTAGTTGACTTATTCATTTTAGAAATCTTATTACCAGTTTTTCAGCCTTCCAGAGAATCGAAGAAAGAACAAAAGTAGATGACTCTGGAATATCAAAAGTCAACTTAGTTTACACAGAACGTTCAAATCCAATCTTCTATATACTGATAACAAATAGGTATGCAACATTGTATGAGCTAACTAATGTGTATTCGATATATGAAGTATTGGATTTGTATGAAATGTGTATGGTAAGTATTCACAATAAAGCAAATATAATGAAAGGAGCAAAATAATGGACAAGATTGAAAGTTATGAAAAGGTCATTCATATTACATTAGATACTAGTGGAGTTGATAAGAAAGTAGCTGACGTATCAAAGAAGTTTTCTGACTTTGAAAAAGTAGCTAAAGATAAAACTACAAGTGCTT
>Ga0247611_10000873_pt1 | contig 57668 bp, 99 predicted proteins | sample 177DNAGHGhighgp2_FD_192422 | JGI IMG/M metagenome (GOLD analysis project Ga0247611, IMG submission 192422) | Sheep rumen microbial communities from Palmerston North, Manawatu-Wanganui, New Zealand - 1770 DNA GHGhigh gp2 | ecosystem: Host-associated > Mammals > Digestive system > Stomach > Rumen... | reverse complement strand
CCAACCCCGAAGCCGGTGAAGAAATAATCCGCAATAACCCGGAGCTGATGCCGCCACCCGGGAGAAAGGTATCTCTGCGAATAGCAGAAGGCAAAGCAAAGCGGTGGTCAAAACAAAAAATACAGTCCGTCGCTATACAGGCTATTTTGCAGGGTGACAGCATTCCCGATATGGCAAAACGGCTTGCGAAAGAAGTCGCTGACAGTGACTATAAAGCCGCTGTTAGGAATGCCCGCACAATGGCAACAGGTGCACAAAACGCCGGAAGGTACGAAGCATACAGGCGGGCGGCTGGCATGGGGATAGACCTCATTATTGAGTGGGCGGCTGTACTGGACAACCGCACAAGGCACGCTCACAGGCTGATGCACGGTCAACGGACTACTGTTGACAAGCCCTTCCACACACCTGACGGCTACACTATCATGTACCCGGCTGACTGCACAGGTACATCCGATGCCCCGCAGAAAGAAATCTGGAACTGCTTTGTAGGCGAAACAAATGTAGCTTCCGACAGCGAAATAGTCAGAAGCTACGAACATGAATATTCAGGTGAGCTGATTACGGTAAAGACTGCCGGTGGCGTAAATTTCACCTGTACCCCGAACCACCCAATACTGACAACATTCGGGTGGATTCCGGCGGCACGATTGCACAAGGGAGATGACCTGCTTGTAGCAAGCATCAGTGACAATGCGGTTTTTCCCGATGGAAACGTAAATCAAACTCATCCCACCTTCGAGACAATCCACAAGACGTTTTCTGAACTTGGAACTGTGGATAAGCGTTCCATGAGCGACTTCAATTTCCACGGCGACATTCCCACATCCGATGTCGAGGTTGTAAGCAAGAAACGGCTGTTGAGGGGTTGTTTCGATACCGGCATTAGTGAGGGCATCAATGAACTCCTGTTCAAAAATGCCAACCCGCTTGTTACGTGCAAGCGCCATTTTATGGCGGGTTTCAGGAGAGTTTACACATCCACGCTTCGCCTCATGAGCCGCCGCCACAAGGCGTTGACGCTCTTCTTGTGGCGTTTGAGACATTCGGACGTACATGGACTCGGAGCGGTTACGAGTGGCAATACCGGCATTCCGCAGAACACGATAAACAACCTGCCTGCTATGCCCGATTTCGGCGGCGAGAGCCTTGGCGGACTTGCCGGAAAGGTATTCGCTGATAATATAGTCAGTGTCAACAGACACACGGGGCGGCATCCTCTTCATGTATATAACCTCCAGACTAAAAACGGATACTACTTTGTCAATAATATTATTGACAAATCTGGTCAAAAAAGCAACGGCAATTTTGCAATCGCCCATAACTGCAGGTGCACGCTGTTAGCATGGATAAAGGGATTTGAGCACGATACACTCACAGATTCCGACAAGATGACAATGAGCTTCGATGACTGGGTAAAGGTTAAGCCGGGGCACGAGAAGTTCGAACCTATCCTTAAACAGTACGAAACAGGCAAGGCGATAAAGATGCAGTATGTGAGGAAATACAGGAATGGCTAAAAATTTTTCTGTAACAATAGCCGCTGACAACACTGAGGAAGCGAAGCAGGAGCTTGAGATGCGCTTGACGAAAGCACTGACGGCAGTCGGCATACAGGTATCTTCAGCCGCAAAAGTGGAGCTTTCCAAGTCACCTCAAAGAATTGATACCGGTCTGCTTAGGAATTCCATAACCTACGCACTGGACGGCGAAGGGACTGCGATAAGCGGCTACTCCGCAGACAAGGAAAGCAGATACAACGAGGATAGTGTTTGGTCTATCCTTCAGGCGGCGAGACCGACAAGCGGCTCATATGCAGGTACAATGCCAAAAGAGCCGAAAGGTAAGAGGGCTGTATATGTCGGAACTAACGTGAGTTACGCAATCTATGTACATGAGGGGGCTTCAAGCGGACTACTGAAAAAGCTGTTCCACAAAACCGACAGGATGGAAGCAAACCGTTTCTTGAAAAACGCAGTCACAAACAACACGAGCGATATTGTAGGCATCATTAAGCAAGAATTGACTTGACTGGTCAATGAGGGGTGGTGTATATTGATTGTTAAAGTTGACGGCAATGCAGTTGCCGCCATTGAAGCGGTGCTCAAGCGTGGGAACAACGCCATAGTCCGAAGGAAAGGTGACGGGGTTGTTGTCATGGAAGAGAAGCGCAAAACCGTATACGAACCCTCACCGAATAAGCGGTGAAGGCAGGGCAATAGAAGCCAGATATGCAGGCAAAGGGACGTCTGTATGTCTGGCTTTTTATTTTGCTCAAAAACAAATCGAATGGCAAAGAACCGCCACCGCAGAAAAGGAGATTTACATGGCACTCACAAGAAAACAGCTTTCCGCAATGGGTATCGAAGCGGAAAAAATCGAACAGATTATTGAAGCACATACAGAGACAGTATCCGGGCTGAAGGATGAAATGGCAAAGCTTGAAGGACAGCTCGCGGATGCAAAAGCGGAAGCAGGCAAACTGACCGATGTCCAGAAGGAGTTGGACACACTCAAGGCTCAGGTTGCGAAGGATGAAAAAGCCCGCGAAGGCAAGGATTATGACGCACTGAAACAGGAGTTTGAGGACTACAAGGCAGAGGTGAAGCGCAATGCGGAGCATGCCGCAAAAGAGGAAGCATACAAGTCTATCCTCAAAGACGCAGGCATCCCTGAACGCCATTTTGCAAAAATCCTCAAGTATTCGGATGTTGACGGCGTTGAGCTTGACGACAAGGGTGAAATCACCACAAGGAAGGAAATCCTTAAAGCTGTTAAGGAAGAGTGGAGTGACCATATCCCAACGGAAGAAACCCACGGGGCTGAAAGGCATGACCCGCTGAAAGGCGGTAAGCCTACAAAAACCAAAGAAGACATTATGAAGATTAAGGACTCCGCAGAGCGGCAGAAAGCCATCGCGGAAAATCCGACAATCTTCGGTATCGAGTGAAAGGAGAAAGAAGATGGCACAGGCTAATCTTACAAAATCCGCAAATATCATTACAGTACGTGAGGTAGATTTTGTCTCACGCTTTACAAGTAACTGGGATGACCTGCGTGAGCTTATGAGCATCTCCCGGCTTGTACAGAAAACCCCCGGCACAATCCTGAAATCAAAGTATGCAGAAGTCACCCTGCAGTCCGGCACAGTTGGTGAGGGTGAAGTCATCCCCTACTCTCAGGCGGAGGTGAAGGAAAAAACCTATGCGCCTATTGTGCTTAACAAGTATAAAAAGGCTGTATCCGCAGAAGCCATTGCAGACCACGGCTATGATGCCGCTGTCCAGATGACTGATGACCAGTTCCTTGTTGAGCTTCAGGATGTTGTCCTTGACCGCTTCATTGCATACATCCAGACCGGCTCTCTCGTCCGTGCGGCGGCTACATTTCAGGCGGCTCTGGCAAAGGCACAGGGCGAAGTCAGGAATAAATGGAAGAAGATGAAGAAAGGTATTACAGAGGTTGTCGGCTTCTGCAATATCCTTGACGCATATGATTATCTCGGTGCGGCGAACATTACTGTCCAGACCGCATTCGGCATGACATACATCGAAAACTTCCTCGGTTATTCCCGGCTTTTCCTGAGTTCCTACATTCCATCTGGAAAGGTTGTAGCACTGCCGGTTGAGAACCTTATCCTGTACTACATCAACCCCGCAGATACAGATTTCGCCCGTGCCGGTCTTAACTTCCGTGTTGACGGCGAAACTCCCCTGCTTGGTTTCCACGTAGACGGCAACTACAACACTCTTGTCTCTGAGTCAACCGCCCTTATGGGCATGGTGCTCTTTGCGGAGTATCTTGACGGTATTGCCGTTGTCGATATCGGCACAGAGACATACACCGCTGTATCCAGTCCCTCTGGAAACCCTTCTGCGCTCGGATATTTCGAGAAAGCCGCAGACAACACATATTTCCCTTCCACTGACACAACTGTGGTCAGCGGTAAGACCTACTACACAAGAAGCTTGGCAGGAGCATAAAGCATGTACAAGGTGCTCAGATACTTTGAAGACATTCAGGATGAAATGCATCCCTATAATATCGGTGACAAATTCCCCCGTGATGGAATGCGCGTGAGTGCTGACCGCCTTGCAGAACTTTCCACTGACCGCAATTTGCAGAGAACTCCGCTCATTGAGTTTGTTCCTGAACCTGATGAAAAGCCGGAATCTGTAAAGAAGGTCGGAAGGAGAAAGAGAAATGCTGACTGAAATCTGTGAATACCTGCATAACTGGTTCTGCGAAAATCGCTCCGACAAGGTGATTGGAACAATAACGGTAAGGGGCGGAGAAATCTTCGTCCCTTATGGTGTTTTACCGCGTCAAGGGCAGTACATCCGCATTATCGGCTCGGTGTTCAACGACGGGGTTTGGAAGTACGGCGATGCAGAGTTCAGCGAAGAAACATTTGAAGGGGCTGTGTGGTACATGCGCGTTCCGCAGGTGTTTATTGACCTTGTAACGGAAATCGAGGATTGGCAGGCGAAGTATGGCGGCGTGGACAGTGCCGCAATGTCACCATACAACTCCGAATCCTTCGCAGGCTATTCGTACAACAAGTCAGCCGGGGCTGTATCTGCGGACGGTACGTTGTACAACCCCAACACATGGAAAACGGCGTTTTCCGCAAGGCTTTCAAGGTGGAGGAAACTTTAATGTCGCTACTGGAAGATTCTTTTGAGCCGTGCAAAATCCTTGACAAAAAGACCCAAAAAGACGGTTATGGCGGTGTTATCACAACCTACACCGAAGGCGCTGACATTACAGCCGCTATTGTTTTTGATGATTCCCTTGCGGCACGCACGGCATCCGTTCAAGGGGTAAAAGATGTTTACACTATTACCACTAAAAAGTCAGTTGTCCTGCAGTACCACGATGTTATCAGGCGGGATAGGGACGGAAAGGTTTTCCGCATCACCACTGACGGCAAGGACAGGAAAACACCTGACACGGCAAGCCTTAATATGAGAGTGGTAAGGGCGGAAGAATTTAGAGTCGATGAATAACTATCAGGCGATACAGGCTTTTTGGGAACAGTTCGGCGTTGACGCTTATGACGAGCAAACTACCTTTGATGAAGGTGAACAGCCTGCATACCCCCATATAACCTATGAATCATTTTCCGGCACATGGGAGAGTGCAAGGGTAATGTCCGCCCACTTGTGGAATCGCTCCGGCTCATGGTCATGGATAAAGCAAAAAGCCGAAGAAATCAAAAAGACAATAGGAAACGGTATCATCACCCATGTTGATGACGGTGTGCTGTGGTTCCGCATCCCCCAATACACCCCTTTCGCTCAGGTGGTCGGAAGCGGCTCAGATGACGAAAAAATACAGCGTATTTTCCTCAATGTTGAGGTTGAGTTTCTTACAGTATAAGGAGACACACAATGCAGAAATATACAAAAATGCCTGCTGATGCATTTACACATTTACAGCTCAATGCCGGTATTCTTGTTGACACCTTCACCCCTGAAACCGGCGAAATCGGCAACATTCTCGGCGCAACTTCCGGCGGTGTCAACTTCAACTCCAACCCCTCATATTCGGATTTTGGAGAAGACGTTGACAACTGCCCCGCAAATACTAAACAGCTCAAGCACCTTGAGCAGTATGACGCATCTATGGCAGGTACATTCCTGACCTGCTCAGCAAGCGGGATTGCGGGCTTGCTCGCGGCGGCAGATGTTGATTCGAGCGATACTACACACGTTATCCCTCGCGGCGAACTGCTTGAAACTGATTTCACGGAAGTATGGTGGATTGGAGACTACTCCGACAAGAACACAGGTAACAATGCAGGATTTCTTGCAATCCGCCTGAAAAATGCACTGAACACAACGGGCTTCCAGATTCAGTCTGGCAAGAACGCAAAGGGCACAATGAGCTTCGAGTATCACGCTCATTACGATATTACCAACATGGACGAAGTACCTTTCGACATTTACTGCAAGGAAGGAACGGCGTAAAAGGAGAGTAAAGTATGGGAAAGAATCTTGCAAACTGCACACCGAAAGAATTCGCAATACAGACCCGGCTCATAAAACACGCAGTGGAGAAATGGCTCACAGAAACTGACATTATGAAAATCAGGGAAAAGAAGCCTGCAATCCCTGAGGGCGCAACGGACGAAGAAATTGCAAAGCTCATGCGTGAGCAGGCAGGAAAGAACCTGTCCGCGATGTTTGACGTTGTTATGGATGAGCACCCTGACGAGACCGTTGAACTGCTCGGGCTGTTGTGCTTCGTTCCGCCCGCAGAGGTGGATAATCACCCCATGACATACTACATGGATAGCATCAGCGAACTGATTGCGGAACAGTCGGTTTGGAATTTTTTTGTCTCATTGCTGTCGGCGGGGCGCAGGCTTGGGATTACTCAGGACTGAATGTTGAATTAATAGAGATACTTGGGAAGGGCTATATAGTTGAACACTGTATAGCCCTTTACAATAGCCGGGAAGAGGAAAGGCTGTACAGGGTTTATGTCACTGACTTGCTGACTGGAATCTTTAACAGGCTTACACCTTCCGGCGCTGAGCCACTGACAGCAAGGTACGCAGATTGCCTGCAGTACGCGAGACCCAAAAAGGTAGAAAAGACAGGCGATGAAATAGCCGCTGAAATTATCAAAAAATGGAATTTGAAACAAAAGGTGTAAGAAATGGCAAGTGTCCTTGATTTAGTTGCAAAAATCTCGCTCGACACAACTGAATATGACAAGGGATTAGACAGTACAAAAAAGAAGGCAGGGCTTTTCGGTGACACCATCGGAAAAGTCGGCGGCGCAATAAAAACGGTTGCGAAAGTCGGAGCGGTAGCCATTGGCGCAGGCGCAACGGCAGTCGGCTTCCTGACCAAACAGGCGGTTAATGGATACGCGGAGTATGAGCAGTTAGCAGGCGGCGTAAAGAAGCTGTTCGGCAGTGCGGCGGACGATGTAATGAGGTTCGCGAATGATGCATATAAGACTTCTGGCATGTCTGCAAACCAATACATGGAACAGGCTACCGGCTTCGCCGCGGCTTTGATTAACTCCCTCGGCGGGAACACGAAGGAAGCCGCGAAACTTGCCGATGTTGCCATGCGTGCCATGTCCGACAATGTCAATACCTTCGGGACGGATATGGCTTCGGTGCAATATGCATTTCAGGGCTTTGCGAAGCAAAATTACACCATGCTCGACAACCTCAAGCTCGGGTATGGTGGGACGAAGTCAGAGATGCAACGTTTGATTGCAGACGCGGCGGCGGCGAAGGACGCGCAAGAAAAACTCGGGCTTTCTGTTGATGGCACATCAATGTCCTTTGACAATATTGTCAAAGCGATACAGGTTGTCCAGTACGAGCAGGGCATTGCGGGAACAACGGCGAAAGAAGCGGCCACAACAATCGAAGGCGCTTTCAACATGACGAAAGCCGCATGGGAAAACCTGGTCGCAGGATTTGCCAATCCTGATGCTGATTTAGGGCAATTGATGGATAACCTCATCGTTGCTGTTGTTGGAGATAAAGAAGGTACTGGTTTACTTAACCAGTTGATTCCTGCAATACAGCGTGCTTTAGAGGGTATTGGGAAGTTTATCAGCCAAGCCGCTCCCATCATCTCGCAGTATCTTCCCGGACTGATGGCGGCAATCCTTCCCGGACTTATTTCGGCGGCAACGTCACTTGTAGCAGGACTCGTAAAGGCATTGCCTACTATTATCAGCGTCCTGATACGGCAGATACCAATGGTTGTGACACAGCTTAAAAACGCTGTGATACAAGCCGCTCCCATGATGATAGAGGGTGGCAAAAACCTGATGAAATCTATTGGCGATGGATTGACGCAGGCGTTTCCGCAGCTTACTCCTGTGCTTAATGGACTAGGAAAAGTCTTCAGCGTGGCTTTTGATGCAATCGGAAAAGTAATTGATTTCTTCGTCAAGCACTTTGAAACGATCAAGGGCGTTGTCGTGGTTGTCGCCGGTGCCATTGCTGGTGTTGGACTTGTCGGTATCATTGCAGGCATAGCAGGAGCAATATCAACAGTCGTTGGTGCTATCGGCGGCCTGATTTCTGCGCTGTCGATGATTAAGAGCTTTGCCGGACTTGTGTCCGTTATCACAACTCTTGCCGGTGGGCCGCTCATCCTGATTCCGGCGCTCATCGGTGCAATCGTTGCGGCAGTCATTTATCTCTGGAATACCAGCGAAGGATTCCGAAGTTTTGTAACTGGACTGTGGGAGACTATACAGAGCATAGTTGCAGGGGCGATTGAGGTTTTGACAAATCTTGGTGCGGCATTTGCGGCAATCTGGCAGGATGTTGTCAACTCTGCAACGGCGGCATGGAACACTATCACAAGTGTTGTATCCTCCGCTGTAACAGCGGTAAGCAACGTTGTAACAACGGTATTTAATGCGATAAAGGCATTTATTTCAGCCGCATGGAAAGCCGTCCAGACGGCAACAACAACCGTTTGGAATGCAATAAAAACCGTTGTAACCACGGTGATAAATGCGATTAAGACTGTAATTAATACAGTATTTAACGCTATAAAAACGGTTATCACTACGATTTGGAATGCAATTAAATCGTACATCCAGACTACGCTTTCAAATATCCAGAGCATTGTCACTACGATCTGGAATGCAATAAAAACCGTCATTACTACGGTAATAAACGCAATCCAGACGGTAATCACCACGGTTTGGAATGCCATTAAAACCGTTATCACAACCGTATTGACTGCGATTAATACGGTAGTCACAACAATCTGGAATGCAATTAAATCATACATCCAGACCACTCTTACAAATCTCCAAAATATTATCACCACGGTCTGGAACGCTATTAAAACCGCTGTCTCAACGGTTCTTAATGCAATCAAAAGTGTTGTTTCGACAATATGGAATGCTATTAACTCAACTGTTAGCACTGTGGTTAACGGGATCAAGTCGACCATTTCCTCCGGATTTAATGCGGCAAAGGAAAAGGTTACATCTGCTGTTAATGGCATAAAGGAAAAAATCTCCTCTGGTTTTGAATCTGCGAAGAATAAAGTTTCAACCGTTGTAAACGGAATCAAAGACAAGATTTCATCCGGTTTTTCGGCGGCAAAAGAAAAAGTCGTATCAATCTTTGATGGCATCAAAGAGAAAATCAAAGGTGCTATGGACAGTGCGAAAAATGCCGTATCCAATGCAGTTGAAAAGATTAAGAGTAAGATGCATTTTTCCTGGCATCTGCCTCGCTTGAAAATGCCGCACATCAGCATCAGCGGAAAATTCTCCCTGAATCCTCCGTCTGCTCCGCACTTCTCCATTTCATGGCACAGAAAAGCTATGGAAAACCCTTGGTTATTCACCGCTCCAACCGTTGCTATGGGATTTGGGGAAGCAGGAGACGAGATGGTGTACGGCAGGGATAATCTTATGCGAGATATCCGTGAAGCAACAGGGAGCAACAACGATGAAATGATAGTGCTGTTAAAAGATATCCTTACAAGGCTCAATGAACTTGACCCGGTTATCATGCTTGACGGCAGGAGGGTATCTGCAAACGTAGACCGTAGACTCGGAAGCACAGTGCAACTTAAACAGAGAGGCGTTATATGATTTACGGAGCAAAATTTATCACCGATAAGGGAGAAAAGCATACATATAACGACTGGAATCTCTTACAGGTAGGGGCGGCGAGAGTATCGCCGCCTGTGCCGCAAACAAGAACACAAATAGTCCCTGGCAGAGACGGAGTGATCGACCTCACGCAATCGCTTGATGGCTTTGTACACTATGATCCGGCTACATTTATCGGAGTTTATAGGTGCATTGCCAAACGAGAAGAATGGGACGGAGTGATCTCTGAAATCTTGAATTTTTTGCAAGGCCGGAGTGCAAAACTGTACCTCGATGATACCGAAAAGGGGCATTGGGAAGGACGGTTTGCAGTTGAAAACATCGAGTATGATAAATTTAAATTTGACGTAACCATCACCGGAACCGTTGACCCTTACAAATACATGGAAAACGGCACAGATGGTGAGTGGTTGCTCGATGATTTTGACTTTGAAACGGATTATGCATGGGGTTTTAAAAACTTAGTAATAGACGGAGAGCAGGAAATAGAAATCTGTGCATCTAAGTTGCCGATTACTCCCACATTTGACTGTACAGGCAGTATTTATGCCGAATACAACGGAATGACATACGCATTGCCTGAAGGGAAAAGCGTAATTCCTACATTACGGCTTGCGGACGAAAAGAAAACAATCACTTTATCGGGCAACGGTACAGTATCGATCATATTTAGAGGTGGAACGCTGTAATGTATACGATAACAGCAGGTGGAATAACCATATATACACCGGGGCAAACAGGCGTGCTGTCTCCCACATTGTCACTTGGACGCAATAAAGCAGGAGGTTTGACTTTTATCCTTTGTCCGGGAGCAAGCGGGTATGACGGAATTCAAATGCTAAAAATGCCTGTTGAATGCTATCGAGACGATAAGTGTATTTTCTACGGCAGAATAATCGGATGTCAAAAAGATGATTACAACTGTAAAACTATTACATGTGAAGGTGCTTTGTCTTTTCTGCATGATGTTCCGTGTGAACCTTTTATGCTCAATCTGGAAGGGGATGATGTAGTTGAACAAATGTTATCCTTTTTGCTTGATATGTATAACGCAAAAGCCGATGCATGGAAAAAAATACACCTTGGTAATGTAACCGTGCATGAACCGACAAATACACTCAATCGGTACACCACAGAAGTCAACACCGATATGTTTGACGCTATCACAAACAAAACCTGTGAAAGTCCATTAGGCGGCGTCTTGCAAATACGCAGAGAGCACGGTGTAACCTATTTGGACTATCTGGCTGATAGCGATTTAGTGAGCACACAAGGGATAGAATTTGGCAAAAATCTTCTTTCTGTTGCTCAAGAGCAAAATGCAGAAAATGTATTTACTATCATTGTACCATATGGCAATGAAGATGAAGAGACTGGCGAACGTGTAACCATCGAAAGCGTAAATGACGGAAATAACTACATTGCATCACCGGAAGGGATAGAAAGATACGGCAGAATCTGGAAGGTGGTTGAGTACGAAGGAGTCGCATCTGCCGAAGTGCTTTACAGGCGTGCGCAGACCGACCTTGCAATCGGAATCACTGACCCATTAGCATTTACGGTAAATGCAGTTGACCTTAATCTTGTAGATAAAACAACAGAATCGATAGAATGCGGTTATCTTGTCCCGATTGTTTCTGACCCTCATGGAATCAACCAATATATTATCTGCGAAGCGCAGGAGATAAAGATTGATGAGCCGACAGAATCAACATATGAATTTGGGACAATAAACACAATCACTTCGAAGCAGATACAGGATAGAAAAAACGTGTTATCTGTAATCAGCACGTCGGCAGAATCTGCGGCGAAAGAAATCAATACGGTGAAATCTGCCATAACTGTTACTATGCAGTTGCAAACCGGAGAAGAAGAAATCGGAGTAGATGCAAACAGTACAGTAACCGGAACTATTATTTTCCCAGAAGCATATATGTACAAGCCGCAGGTAAATGCGGAGATTGAGTCAGAAACTCTAACTCTTAGCATAACAGAAATCACAAAGGAATCATTCTCCTACAGCGTTACAAATCAGTCACTTGATACTGGTGTCGAAGACACTCTCCATTGGATTGCAAAGGTGTAAAAATGTTATCAAACGCAGAAATCACAGAAATCATTGATGCGGTAGACGGTGGTACTTATACCATTGTTGACGCACTTAACGAGTTGGCAAAAGCCGCAAAAGGTGAGGACGTAAGACGGGCATTATATGCAACTGCTTATGTACTTAACAAGGAAGGACATACCGGAAGCGTTGATGTGCAGGCAAGGGCAGATGTTGCCAGAATCGAATCTAACGTAACATCAGAAATCGAGCGGATTGACGATGATGTTGACGATAGGATTACCGCTATCCAAAACACCGTCAACAACATCGATACATCGAGACGTGCGCTTGCCATTGACCAGTTGTGGACAGGGAGTGAAAACTATAAAAACGCAGTTATCACGTTATCGAGTAGCATGGCAACATATCAATATCTTGCTGTGTATTTCGAGCACTATCAAAAACTATGTCCCATTGCATTTATTCCAGTTGACGCGCTTACGAACGACACAGGTGCATTTGTGCTTGCAAGCATGGGGACGCATGATGCCAGGATGACTGTGAGCAGGATAAGCAACACGCAGTTAAAAATTGGCGACTCTGTGAGTTATGGAACTACCGGACATGGCGGATATTCCTCGGCTCCGACCTCGGGGAGTTTTGAGGCACAGCTTTTTATTACCATTACTCATATATACGGCATTAAGACACTGTAAGGAGATGCACATGTGGACAATATACAAAAAACTTAATGTGTCACCGAACTCGTATCCTTTGGTGATTCCCATCAAGCAGTATTCATCTGACTTTATTCTCAAAATCAAGCTGTATTCCACGGATGGGGATTTGGATATTGAGGCAGGTGCTACCACTAAAATCAGGGGTACAAAGAGGGACGGAAACGGCTTTGAACTGACTGGTACAAGAATCGGCAACACTTGCACATTCTCCGGTACTAAAGCGCAGATGCAACAAATGACAGCCGCACACGGAAGATGCGTGTTTGAGGTTGTTGTTGAACATGATGGCAAAGAACTCATTACTGCCAACTTCTATATGGAAGTCCAGCGTGCGGCAATGGACGCCGGAACTGTAACGAGTGAATCTATCATTGAGGAATTTGCCGATTTCCAGTCAAAGATTACTGCGGCACAGGCGGCGGCAACTGCGGCACAGGAGCAGGCTGACAGGGCAGAAGCGGCGGCACAGTCGGCAAGTGAGGCCGCTGAGAGTGCAAAGACGCTCACGATTGACTCTGTCCCCACACAGGGCAGTACAAATGCTGTAAGCAGTGGGGGAGTGTGGTCTGCAACATCAGACTTAGATGCTCGTGTAGAGAATTTGGAGCAAGGCGAAAGTGGACTGACCAATGATATAAAAAGTGCTTTACTCCAGATTGCACAGAAGGTTGCATACATTGATGATGATGGACAAACGTATTACAACGATTTATATAATGCACTTTATCCGCCCGCTACTCTTATAAGTATCAGTGCAGTGTACACACAAAGCGGCGAAGTGTACGATACGGATACTCTTGATAGCCTTAAAACTAATCTGGTTGTAACGGGGCGATATAGCGATTCAAGCACAAGTACAATAACAGACTATGTTCTCAGTGGGACGCTTGTGGCAGGAACCAGTACGATTACAGTTTCTTATAGTGGAAAAACAACTACATTTAATGTTACGGTAAGCGAACGGTCGGCAACACTCCAGAGTATTACTGCTACGTTTACTCAAGGCAGTGCGGTTATTTACACGAATAGTTCTCTGAATGACCTGAAACCGTATCTTGTTGTTACTGCTAATTATTCTGATAGCACTACTCAGACTGTAACTGGGTATACTTTAAGTGGAACGCTTACGGCAGGAACAAGTACGATTACAGTTTCTTATGGCGAAAAAACAACTACATTTAATGTTACGGTAAGCGAACGGTCGGCAACACTCCAGAGTATTACTGCTACGTTTACTCAAGGCAGTGCGGTTATTTACACGAATAGTTCTTTGGATGATCTGAAGCCTTATTTAACAGTTACGGCAAGATACTCTGATAGTACCACTCAGACTGTAACTGGATATACTTTAAGTGGAACGCTTACGGCAGGAACAAGTACTATTACTGCTTCCTATGGTGGTATGACAGATACATTTAGCGTGACAGTAACAGATTCATCTACGCCTATACCATCAGGATATACATTAAAAAGTTATGTACAATCTAACGGTGATGCGTATATTGATACTGGATATAGATTCATTGCCGGAACTACTTCGGTACCTGTTACAAAAAGCTTTGAAGGCAAATTTGCCGTATCAGCGGTTTCTGAAAATAAAAGTCTATTTGGGTATCAAGGAACGCCGAGCGGAGATGTATCAGTTTATAGGTTTATGTCGTTTATTAAAACTGATGGCAATCTTTATTATTATGGTAAAGGCTCTGGCGTATCATCGGCTGTGCAGGGGTGGGAGCCCTCGGGGATTAATGAGATAAGTGTGTATTTTAATGGTTATTTCAGCGATTATCCTGTATTTATCATTAACGGCGTTCAAACAACAGGCGATAAAAACCGCCCATTGAACTATTCAAGCGAACAAGGAACTGTTTACTTGTGCGCACAGAATTATAAAGCATCAGGCCCATCTACAGCCGATACCGCGGTTGACGGTGGATATATTCGATGTTATGGGTTTAAAATACAGGATCTCGAGTATGATACAGATACAGGAAAAGAAAATGAATCGGTTGTTATGGATTTCAAACCGTGTGTCCGCAATTCTGATGGTGTAGCAGGATTCTATGAAACAGTAAATTGTAAGTTCTATCCGTCTATCGGTGGAAACGCTTTCGTGGCAGGTGATTGATTATGAGCATCTATACAAAAAACGGGAGTGCTATCAACGCCGCTTATAGTTTAAATGGAATTGCGCTAAATATCGCATACGATAAAAGTGGAAATGTTGTATTTAGACAAGGTGAACAAGGTGAAATAGATTATAACAGTTATACAGTTTCAACCCTGTTTAATTATCCTCAGTCAAGTATGCAAGGGTTTGCTATTTATGGAAATAAGATAGCACAGGTAAAAGAAAATTCTGCACTCCAAATAATTGACATTAATACTGGCACGAAAATAAAAGATGTATCGATGAATATGGGGCATGGGAACAGTTGTCAATTTTCAACCGTTTTTTACGATGCGGACGATGAGTTCCCATTGTTTTATATTCGAAATGATGGTGTGTGGGTATATCGTATAATTGGCACATCATCGACTCTTATAAAGAAATATGCTTTTTCTGCCGAGATAATCGGAACTTATGTGGCAGGTTTCGGAATTGATGAAACGAATAACAGATTTTACACAGCGTCGTATACTGAGGGGACATATCAGTCAAAAACAGGACTGATGCGGATTTGTGTTTGGAATATGGCCGATGAAACTGATAACGGTGATGGAACATATTCTTTCGGACTTATAGACTCAAACGACTTTTCGTGGTTTGATAGATTTGATGCTGTACAAGGATGCTGTTTCTACAATGACCGCTTCTTTATTTCCTGTGGATTAAATAATACGACGCAGTATGTAGTAGTTGTTAATCCATCAACTCTTGCAATAGAGCATCTTATAACATATTCAAACACAAGAGAAACTGAAGGGTGCGCTTGGCTTAATCATAACACATTAGTTGTAGGGCAAAAGGTAAGCACTTACACATATCGAAAGATAGAGTTTGCATACGCATCTGAATAAAGGAGGTGCAGGAAAAATACTGTATGATGCCACTATGCCACATACAGCGTAACTCAGTTAAAGCAGGCTTTAAATATTCGGACAATGTTAGGTATCGACACTGCATCACTGTCGGGCTGACCTTCAAGACACAATATGCGTCTACGGATAATCCTGACGATGTAGCGGCAACAAACGGGACAAAATTCTATCTCATGGCAGGACAGGATTAACCCGCACGCTTGCGAGAAAGGACTGTAAATGGCACTGACATACTGCTTTGAATCTGATTACATCCACCGCACGCTTGCGAAATGCAAAAGGCATGACCTTGCCGTAGTTGATACGGAAGGACATGAAAAAGCCGTCCGTGAAGCTGTGAAGCGTGGCGTGTGGGTATACGGATACTTGAACGTAGGGGCGTTGGAAAAACAGCGTCCCTATTACGAGAAACTCAAACACCTGAGACTTGCTCCATACGAAGGCTGGGAGGGTGAATACTGGATTGACCCGACTGCCAGAGAATGGCAAGACCACATCATCAGCCTTGCAAAGCAGATAAAAGCCACAGGTGCAATCGGGCTATATCTGGATAATACAGACATTTATTACATGCTCAAAGAGCAGGAAATCAGCAAGCAGTACAGCCGGAATCTGCCGAGTGCACAGGCGGTCTATACGGCACTGTCGAACATGGTTCTCAAAATCAATGCATTGGGCTTGATTGTAATGCCTAACGGCGGGGATGTGTTTGTGAGGAAATTCATCATGTCACATCCGAACATCATCAAGACCGTCAATCAGGAAGGTGTATTATATCAAGACAAGAAACGGCAGTCAGCAGATGATACCAAGTATTACACCGACTATCTGGACTGGTGCAGGAAAAAGGGTATCTATATCAGGGGGATTGAATATCCTAAAACTAAAGCGCAGGCGGTACATGCACAGCTGTATTACAAGAAGCATAGGTGGCAGGGATGCTATATATCATGGCATAAGGATTTAAGAGGTGACTAATGGACAGGCTTGAGCTTGTAATAGCCGTATCGGATGTAATGCTTAATCGGTACGGTACAAAGGACACAAGGAAGAAAAAGCTTACTGCAAAGTACGGCGGTAAAGGGGCACAGGAGATACAGAAGGAAGTTGATGTATGCGTCTCCAACAGGGCGGAAGCGAAGTATATTGCCGTTGCCTGCATAGCCGGGCATTATGGGCGCGGAGAAGCCCGCAGGAAGGCGCTCGGGCGGCGCTACACGGCGGCACAGGACAGGATTGATTATATATACTCCATGCGCGGAAAGTCCGTCACAAGCGCCGCTAACCTTGTTATAAGCGGTATGTTTGATAAAGGCTCAGTGCGCAGGCTACTGCTGACATTCTGCGGGTATGATGCGGAGAAAGTACAGGCGGAAGTTGACAGGATTCTCAGGACAAAATCAACCGCCCGGTTCTGCGTGTACCCCATATGGTTTTTTGAGGATGATGAATCACTTTATGGAGACTGCACCGCAATTTTGCAGTATTCGGATACCGCGGAAGTATCCCACTGTGTGCTGATTGATACGGCACAGGCGGCGGCATCAAAAACGATTATCCGCAAGCTGAAGGCTGTCGGGGTAAAAAAGATTGACGCTGTTGTAATATCCCATGCTCACGGAGACCATTACGGTGGACTCACCGCATTGCTCAAGTCGTTTCCTGTCACTCGCCTGTATCTGCCTGATTGCACGGAACTTGATAAGTATCAAAAATCATATGGAAATGCCATCCGCAAGCAGGCGAAAAAGCTTGCGAACCATGTATACCTCAAGCAGGGCAGTTCCTTCACGGTCGGAGATATAAAATGCAACTGCATCTATCAAGCACCGGCGAACAAGCTTTCAGAACACGACAGCCACCATTTTGTCAACAACCAGTCTATCGTGCTCCGATTTGACCTCGGCGGCATCATTTACCACACTGCGGGCGACCTGCAGAATGAGGGAAATAACCTGCTTATTAAAGCGGTTAAAAACCTCAAGGCGGATATTTTTAAATGCCAGTGGCACGGGGACGCAAACGCATGCAACGAAGCTATTTGCGAAGCCGTAGAGCCGCAAAACGCAACATGTGACTACCATCACTCGCCTGAGCGTTCTGGGCGGAGTACCACGAGAAAAAGGCTGAAGGCAGTCGGCGCAAAGTTCCACGACAACCATACATACGGTGATATTTATTACTTTATCGAGAACAGTAAAATCACTGTAAAAACATCAAAGAAAGGGGCGGCATGATGGAAGCACCGATTGTATTTACAATCCCGCAACTCATAGCAGAGATTATCGCGATTTGCGGGGGTATAACCGTTGTTGCAGGAGCGATTGCTGTTATAGCAGGGGCACTGCACAAAATGGAGCGCCCTAATGAGGTGCAGAATGAGCGGATAACTGAGTTGGAAAACACAGTCAAGAAGCATGAGGCTTTGCTGAGTAATGATAACAGCCGGCTTGCACACCTTGAAGAAGGAAACAAAATCATACAGGAATCCTTGCTTGCCCTGCTCGCGCATGGTATTGACGGCAATGATGTTGAATCAATGAAAAAAGCAAAGTCGAAACTGCAACAGTTTTTGATTGACGGATAAGGAGAGTTTTATGGTTAATGAAATTGTTACGCTTGCGCTCAGGTTCGCGATTGTTGTTATGTGCGGGATTATAGTTCCGTGCTTTAAAAAGTGGCTTGATGCAAAAACCGAAAATGAGAAAATGGAGCGCATCAAGGACGCGGCAAGAACCGCTGTTGCGGCGGCTGAACAGCTGTATAACATTGCTGAAAAGACAGACCCTGATGGTACAACGCGCAGGAAATTTGCAGAAAATGCAGTAAAGCGGATTGCTTACGAAACCGGCGTTGCACTATGCGACAGAGAGGTGGAAGAAATTGTGCATGCGGCGGTTGAAGAGCTCAACTTTGTATACCATGCAGAAGCAAAAGGGGAGTAACCTATGAAAGTATGGATTCCTGACGTATCAGAGCATCAGGGCAAGATTAATTGGGAAAAGCTCAAAGGCAAAATCCCCGGCGCTATCATCCGCATCGGCTACGGAGATGACATTAAGTCACAGGACGATGTATACGCCTTGTATAACATGCAGGAGTGCAGGCGGCTCGGCATCCCGTTTGCCGTCTACATTTACAGCTACGCCAAAACAGCGGCACAGGTGCGGTCGGAGATTGCACACACAAAGAGGATGTGTGATGGCTTCAGCCCTGTCTCTTACTGGCTCGACCTTGAGGGGCGCAGTAACACAGCCCTATGGGGGCAGGCGGCGTACATGTGGTATAAAGCCTTCGGAGACAAGGCAGGCGTGTATTCGTGGCAGTGGGGGTTTGAGAAGCACGTAAAGAGCGGCAGGCGTTGGATTGCCGCATATGGGAATAACACCGGCAAGCCGGAAGCCGCATATAAGCCGACAATCAGCATGGATGCATGGCAGTTTACGTCAAGGGCTATCCTGTCCGGCATCCGTGGTTATGTGGATATGTCGGAGTGGTATGCAGACTTTGCCGGAGCGAAGCCGATTGAAATCAAGCCACACAGAAGAGTGGTAACGAAGAAGGAAGTCGCCGCCCTCATTATGCGCCACCGTTGCACACATAATGCGCACGGCTACACGCAGGAAATGAGCAAGCGCATGGGAAGCGGAACGGAAACGGTCTATATTTATGGTGTTCCATACGTCATTAAGGGTGGGGACTATGATTGCTCCGGCGCTTTAATTGACAGCTACGAAGCCGCCGGAATTTCCTGCGGCGGGGCAACCTACACAGGAAATATGAAAGAACGCATGGTCAAAACCGGTAACTTTGTCGAACGGAGCATGAAATTTATCGCTCAGATGGGTGACAGCTACCTCAACGAAGATAACCACACAGCCATGTGCTTGAGCGCTGAGCCGGATGTACTCATGGAATTTTCCATCAATGAAAAAGGCACTGTACTCGGAGGTAAGACCGGCGACCAGAAACAGAAGGGCGAGTATGACGAGACATACGGCAGGGGCGAATCGCACCTCGCATTGTACTATGATTACCCGTGGGACTGCATTTTGCAATGTGTCAACGAAGAGGTTGCTTTTGTAATCGAAGCAGACGGCAGTATCACAAAGCCGGGCAAAGATGACGGCTACACAGTAGAGGACAAAAAAGTGGAAGTAAAACAGCCTACAAAGACAGATACAGAACTCGGGCTTGAAATCTGGGCGGACAAGTACGGCTCAGGTGACATCCGCAGGAAAGCACTCGGCGCACGCTACAAGGGCGCACAGGCGGAAGCAGAGCGGCTCGGCAAGCTCCATATTTCAGAATACATGAAGGAGCTGAAAGCCTACGAGAAGAAGCACGGCGCACTGTTTAAATGAGCACCAACGGGAATTCCCGGTGCATCCCCCCCGGCACTTGCCATAAAGCGGTGTCGGGGGATATATAGGAGAAAACAATGGAACAGAAAATGATTCCCTATTTCTGCCATGAGGGGGACATGGCAAGAGCAGAAAGAACCATCAAGCGGCTGTGGATTCTTTGCATCCTGCTTATTGTTCTTTTTGTCGGCTCAAACCTTGCGTGGCTACATTACGAAATGCAGTTTGCCGATGAAGTAACGGTCACACAGGATTCAAGCACCGGCATGAACAACTATGTCGGCGGAAGCGGGGTGATAACCAATGGCACGACAGACGGTAACTAAAAGGCGCGTGCGAAAGACCGGGGGCAAAACCGGGTACAAAAAATGTCCCCGCTGTCACGGCTCTGGAAGGGTTCGGAAGTGAAGGAATACACAAACAGCCAAATCATCGCAGTGATTGACGAATACATTCACAGCGAGCGTGACCGGCGGATGCTCAAGCGCAGGCTTATTGATGGGCTGACCTATGGACAGATTGCCGAAGAATTCAACTACTCCGTCCGGCACACAAAGTACATAATTTACAAGGCGCAGGACAAAGTTTTCCTGCATATTTAACAGCTATCCCGTATCTGAAAAGGTACGGGATTTTTTCTTTCCAAAACTTAAAATAACTATTGACATTTAATTAAAAATCAAGTAATATAATACTTGTAAGGCACACAAGTACATACCCGCCCGGTTGCCGGGGCGTAGAGTTCGGCAACAGCGACCTGCTCCGGCTGAATAGAGCAGGGGCAACGCCAACGTGATACAGACTACAATCCGCCACATAAAAGGAGGTATACCATGAGCAGAATGACAAACACAGCAGTCGCAACATTGATTGAATCTTGCGACACACTTCAGCGAGTAACAATCGGAACAAGAGGCTATATGCATTCTTCCTGCCGATGCTTCGATGCCTGCATGAGGGCTTTCGATACAGACCGGCTTCCTGCCGAAGCAATCACCTTTAGGGTATACTTCAACGTGCCGGTTATGAAGGCAGGCTTCGCCAAAATCCACAATGACGGCACGATGCAGATGTGGACAGGGGATGACCCTCACGAGGATTAATACACAGCGCAAATGGGGCGGGCGCAGTACCCGCCCCGGAAAGGGGGTACACGATGACACAGGCGCAGGAGACGGCGGTTAAAAGGATTAGACACCTGACAGACGGGTTGCTGTTCGGTGATAACTTTGAAATCAAGGAATGGAAAGTTGAAGACTGCGGTAGCTTTGTAGCCGTTACGGTTGAGACCGGGCTGAAAAACGACAAGGGCACAATGGCGAGCATTTTATGCCTGGACAGAGCTCACCTGTTTATCGGCAAGCGTGGCGGCATCACGTACCCCGTATTCAGGAATGGCAAGCAGGTTCTGCGCAGGTTTAACGGGTACAGCCTTTTGAGCGTGGTGCTTGACCAAAACAAAGACTTTTACAAAGGATGAGCGCCGGTACAGGCGGCTGTGGAGCTCCTGCCGCCGTTTATACGGGCTTTACAGCGCACATAGGCAAACATACACACGTACGCCGTAAAACGGCATACAGGGGCGCACAGCGGCTTTAAAAGCAAAGCAGAAAGGTGACTACATGGAAAACCATCACACACTTTACCTCAACGGCATCAAGGCATACATGGCGAACACCTACGGCAGGAGCATCCGGGTAAACAAGCGGGACTTCACAGAGCTCATCGGTGACAACATCGATGAAATGGATGTTATCGTGCCGGAAGCAACAGCCACGAAGTACGCAAAGCAGATTAACCGGCTCGGCTTCGTGCTTACCGCCGAGGAGCAGTACAGCGACCTGCTCGGGGAGCTGAAACTGCACTACAAAAGGATAAGGTATAACGGCTGACGGTCGGCAGGGAGTAAAATCCCTGCTTTTTCTTTAAAAACATTTAATTATAAGTATTGACATTTAATTAAAGATAGTGTAATATAATATACATAAAGTACAAGAAAACAAAGCACCCGCAAGACGCCGGTTCAGCCGCATCGCCCATCGAACGGCTGAGACGTGCCAGGGACGCAGGATAAAGAAGGGAGATTAAAACAATGACAAAGGAAATCATCAAGGATATTGAAAATTTCGGTGAATGCTTTATCGGAACGGTAGAAGTACAGGGAACAAAAGTTTTCAAGAGATACAACAAAGTCAGAAAAGAATGGGAAAAGAACCACAACAGCACACTTGCATACAATGCAGAAACCGGTATTTGTTGGGAGGTTTGAGCGGCCACAGGCCGCCGCCTAATGTGGCCATGGACGGTTGCAAGCCCGGTTGCGAAACGCAGAGCAGGTGCATACACAGCAATGAAAGGAGTACAAAATGAAGCAAAAGTTCAAAAAGGGTGATGTTGTTAAAATCCGCAACGAGCAGACACCGGCGAGGGTTGTAATGCCCATCAAGGACGATGACGGTGGTTGGTGGTACGAGGTTGAAGCCGTAGGGCTTGCAAACGTACCCACAAGAGAGGTAAAGCAGGCGGATTTGAAGTTGGCGTAAAAGCACCGTAACACAAGCAAGCCCCGCCCGCCGGGCAAAAGGCGGGCTTTACCACACAACAGATTGAAAGGAGATAGAACAATGGCAAGCATTATCTTAACTGACAAGAAGGAAGCAATCATCAGCGGCGTGAATACATACCTGCGCAGTATTGACGCGCACATGGAAATCTACCAGATATGCAGGGGCAAGAACAGAGTTGTCCAGTTCGGCGTAAATTGGGCGGCGTGCGGCACTGTACTGCCTGAGGAAGCGAAGCGGTTCGCAGACATCCTGAGCCGCGCCGCACACATCTGTGAGGTTCTTAACGCCTACCAGTGGACAGAAAAGTTCGGGAGCGACTACGAGAGCGAAGAGGACTATGCCGAAGATGTAGCGAGCGTAATTGCCGTGCTCAACGGCGGATTAAACTTTAAGGAACTGATTGACACGATTATCTGAAAGGAGCGGGCATGGGAATTATCTGCGGGGTCGAGCCGGTGACCGGCTACACATCGGAATGGTATATGCAGGAGTTTGACAAAGATGACGGCACGCTTGACGTTATCAACCTGTACGACGATAACGGAGATTTTGTGCAGGAGTTCAGGGATATGGCAGACCTGCACAGCTACATCCGGGCGGTAACGCATACTGCATAGCTCAAGGGGAAGGGGTAAAAAACCTTCCCTTTTTTTTCTCTCCCTATTGACATTTAATTAAATGTAGTATAGTATACTATATATAAAGTAGTTGAGGCAAGCGGCGCAAGCGCCGGGAAGGAGCAAGACGGTGAATAAAAAGAAGGCTGTAGTAAAAAAGCAAGGTAGGAAATGGATAGCAGTGTACGAGAACGGTGAGGTCGCCTACACCGGCAAAAGCAGGGTTGACTGTTTTAGATGGGCACACGAAAACAACGTTGAAATCACCGGCTATCAGCACGGCGGGAAATAAGTACAGAAAGGGGTACAAAATGGCAAAGGTATTTGAGACCGGCAAGAGATACGGCGCATGGGGCGCAGGCACACCGGCAATCAAGGTTATCAAGCGCACAGCCAAAACTTCAACCGTTGAGGATGACGAACTGCACGAAGTTTGGACAATGCGAATCAAGACACGCCGCAACGGGGACGAGTACATGGCGGACAGCCGTGTACCGCAGGCATGGCGTGAAGCCTACACGTACGACACAAAGTTTGAACAGTAAACAAAAAGCACCCCGGCGAAAATGCTGAGGTGCTTTTTTATTACAGTTTATCCATAACGCCGTTATAAAGCCGCGGGTGCAGGACTTTCACCGCCGTCATAAGTTCATCCATGACCGGCATAATTTCATCCGCAGTGCGCCCCTTTACAGCGTTGGAAAACTCCGTGCCCGAATCGTACTCAATAGCCGGAGAAGCCGACCCGCTTGACAGTTGCAAGTATTCCGGCGGCAACTGCTCCTTCGGGTACATTGTTTTCAGGATAGTAAAGTATGCGGCGAGCTTTATGCAGGTGTTAGCATCGGGGTTTCTTTTGCCCTGACATTCCGCAATAGCTTCCTGCAGGTCATGTTCTGTAATCATTACATTTTCTCAATCTTTGCGATAAACTGCCGGAACTCTGATTTTGTCCTTTCGTCCGGCGCGTTTTCCATCAGGGAGCGGAGTTCCTCAATCATGCCATCATCGTAGGAATAGCCGCCACGCCTTGAGGTGTAACGTCCCATAGAATCACGCCCCCGGCGGTACGAATCACCGTAGCTGTGAGGTGTGCCATACAAGCCGTAGCTGTGTGGCATGTACCTGCCGGAGTCGCCGTCAGCTTCCATCATAGCTTCGCCGGTCAGCAGGTTCTTTTTTGCATGTGCAAGGGTATCCATATACTGGATTTCAGACATGGACAGACTGCCGTTTTTTTCTGCCTTGCGCTCAAGCTCCTCGAGCTCATCGCACACGAATTGAATCAGTTTGTGCATAATATCTCCTTTCTCAATTTCCTGCCGCCGCCGCAGGGGCAGTCCCGTTGATGGACTGCAGGTTGTAGTTAGGTGTACAAGAGGGGTTTCCGAGCATCCTGAAGGTTGCGCCGGTTGCCGATGTAACGACACGAGTTGCGTACCTTGTGCGGGTTCTAACGCCGCAAGCGGACACCTGAGCACAGCATCTTGTTGTGAGCGGATACTGTACCGTTCCCTCTCCAATCTGGATAACCACCGGCGCATTTATTGTCGTTTCTGCCGGTATGGTCTGTGCAATTACAATGCAGACCTTTTCCCCGTCCCGAAAAGAATCAGCGGGGAGTGTGATTACCAGATTGCCACCTGTAAAGGCAACGGCTGTTGAAATCGCAAGGTTATTACACAGCCGACAAACATTTCTACAAGCCATTTCTGTTCCTTTCCTCAATACAGGGGGATTGCTCCCCCTGTAGAATCCGTATCAATCAGAAGTTGTTTCCACAGCCGCAACCGTTGCCGCCGTTGCAAGTGAAAATGGGAGTGTTCCCATAGACCGGCATGGAAGGAACAGGGCAGTTCTTCAGACGGTTGTAAACGCCGTCAATCTCTGCCGCCTGACCCGCCAGAATCTGAGCTGTCTGAGCGGTCTGAGATGCCTGCATGTTTGCCATGTTGACCTGATTCTGGAGCGCAACATTTTCCCTCTGGGCCTGTGCAAGCTGACCCTTGACACCGTCCAGTTCAAGAGCACACAGCTTGTCAAGAATTGCCTGAGTGCCACGAGTCTGGTTATCGATGATGTCACGGGTGTTGTTGGCGTCTGCAAATCTGGTCTGGCTTCCTTCGCTCTGAATGACGTTCTGAGTCTGGCAATTTGAAAGGCGGTTCTCGCAACAGCAATCCGCAAACTGCGCCTGAAGCCCGTTGAATCCCTGCGCCATTGCGGTCTGAGCGGCGAATGCCTGATTCATATTCGCCATCTGCCGGGCGTTTGCTGATGCTTCCACTCCTGCAAATCCACTGTTGATTGTGGCGTTGACTCCTGCAAACCCATTGCAAAGGGATGTCTGTACATCACCAAAACCGGAAGTGATGCTGTTCTGGATTCCGTTGATGGAAGTGTTAAGCATCTGGTCACGGAAGCCGCCGTTTATCTGGTTGCTCTGATTCATCCATGGATACAGGCCGTTGTCGAAACCGCCGCCGAAGCCGTTGCCCCATCCACCGTTGCCGCAGAGCAGGAAAAAGAGAATCAGAAACCAGAAGCCGTTGCCGTCGTTTCCGAATCCGAAACCATTGTTACCGCCCATCATGGGGGCTACAGGCATAACCATGCCGCCGTTTGTGTTTTCATCTGTGAGTGCCATAAAAAAACCTTTCTACTGTGTAGTTGTTGACAGGTAGCGACATTCTCTTTATTGAATGCCGGTATATTTCAACCCCGTGTGCACCCGGAGAGGAAACCATATAAAACTAAATACAGTAATAGTAAAAGAATTAGAAATAGTATTAGTAATAGTAATAGTATTAGATATATGCATAGGGTATACATACCGTATAGATACCCTATGTATACGGTATTATTTGATGCCGAACATGCGCTGGAACTGCTGAGCAAGCTGAACAGCTTTGTTGTACTGGCTTTGGTTTACCCTGCCGGAGTTAAGCATCTGTTGGATTTGCTGTTGCGGGTTTCCCTGAAAGGATTGTTTAAACTGCTCAAACATCTGCATCAGGCTGTTTCCGCTGTTTTGGTTTTGATACTGGTTGTACAGTTGGTTCATTGTTCATCCTTTCTATTTGCTGTTTTAAGCCGTCTATCTGGCTCTGTAAGGCGTTTAAGTCCTCCCTCGTGGGTATTTGTGTATTATCGCCTGAAAGGGCGTTCTGTGCCGTTTTAGGGGCTTCTGAGCGGATTGTATAGTCAAGTATCCGCATGGAAGGTTTTCCCTGCATATCTGCCGACTTGATATAAATCACCTGTTCGCCGGAATCCCAAAGAACGACTGTGTTGTTCGGCGCTACCTGATAAGCGTTTGCGCTTGCTACACCGCCCTGAATCCATATAAAAGGGCTATTCTGCTGTGGTAAGGACATTTGTGCCCCCGCCTGCTGATATTGTGAATAACTTTGTGGATAAGTTACAGGAAACCCGCTATTGAAAACCATGTCCTTACTCCCTTCCGAAAAAGATAATTGGAATCATTGAGCCGGAGTCAAAAGAATCAATCCAGTTGCCGTCCTTTACAGCCAATACATGGTCACCCGTCCCAACGATAAAAGTCCCTGCCGGGTGGTCATAGGCGAAGTCTGCAACGGTGTAGCAGTTAGGGCATGTGTTTGGGATACCCTGACGCCGGAAACCTAATGTAAGAAGCAGGTCGCTCCAAACATAGTTCTTGCTGAAAAGGTCTGCCATCTTGAGCCCGTGGGCAGACAGCATTGTATAAGCCGAATTCCAATCAATGTTGAGGGCGGTTGCTATTGCCCTAACAACACAATCATCCGTGCGCTTGTGCTGAGGGTTGAGATTTGCTTGAATGAACATGCCTATATTCTGGCATCAGATAGGCGGGGAGAGAATGATATGGAAGTGCCGAAAAGGGCGCAAAAAACCCGTACTAACTAACTGCGCCCTGACGGACACGGCTATTTAGTACGGGTCAAACATCACAAAAATATAACCTTTATAGACCTGTCTGAATCAAACTCGATACGGGATATAATACCTCTCCAAAACCTGCGCTTTTCTTCGCGGGTAAACGTTGAATAAAGTTCCCATACATCCGGCGAAAGTAGCCTTTTAAGCGCCGTAGAATCCGCTGTATGGCGTTTTTGGGCTTTGCTCTGTAAATCTATAAGCTCATCCTGCAAAGCCGCCCTATCAGCCTTGTACGCGTTCAAATCAATGAGACCGTCAATGTACAATACCTTGAGCCTGTCGAGTTTCTTTTCTGTGCGTGCAATCATATCAGGTATACGTGACGGAATCTCTTTTTCTGCAATCTCATATTCAAGTATTTTATCCTTAATCATCGGCTGTATGTGCTCGATTAGGTAGCGCTCCATCATACTTTCGGCGACAACCTTCGGGTTAGTGCATTGGCGGGGAAACCTTGCATAATAGCCTGTGCATCTATATTGATGTGTAACGGTGATGCAGTTTCCCCTTTTCCGCCTGCGGGTGTTAGAGCCGAAGACCCGCCCGCACTCAGCACAACGTATTAAGCCGGAAAAAAGGTATACCTGCTTTTGATTGCATTTAATGTTTATTGTAAGTTTGCGCTGTACATCGTCCCATAAGTCGGCGGAAACTATTGCAGGGCAGAAGTCTTTAACACCGCTGTAATGCTCTCCTTTGTAAAGCGGTGATTTGAGCATCCGCCTGAATGCGGGCTTTGAGGTCGGCATCCCATAGCGCCCGCCGTATTCACGCATAACTTCATTGATACTACCAACTGCGGAATACATCTCAAAAGCACGCCGGACATAGGGGGCGTTTTCATCCGGCACAAGATGCTTGTCCACTATCATATACCCTGCCGTTGTCGTGCCGGAAATCACCTCTTTTTTACTGAGTTTATACGCCTGTATCTGCCGCACTCTCTGCCCTGTATTCTCGGCTTCGAACTGCGCGACGCTCATCATCTGGTTAACAATCAGCCGACCCTGCGGCGTTGTGGTATCGTAAATCGTCTCCCAAATTGCGAGCCATCCGACACCGCATTTATCAAGTATCGCCTGCGTGGCGGTATAGTGCCGGACGGAGCGAAAAAACCTGTCCAGTTTGGTAAAAATAATCATGTCAATTTTGCCCGCTTGCACGTCAGAGAGCATGCGTTGAAGCTCATCCCGTTGGCTGTATTTTGTGCCGGATACACCATCATCCAGATATTCACCGGCAATAATGTATCCTTTTTCTTTGGCGTACTTTGTCAAAGCGTCCCTCTGTGCCGGAATGGAATCACCTTCCTTCACCTGAGTTTCGGAACTCACTCTCATATATAATGCAACTCTTTTCATGTGATACCTCTTGACTGTATCGGTCAATATGATAAAATTAGTGTGCGGTTCATTCCGGCTTGCATGCGGATGTTCTAATTGTTCCCTCTCTCGGTAAAAGGCGCTCTGTTAATTGCGGAGTGCCTTTTTTTGTGTGCAGATAATTCGATTTCCTGAACATCATCTTTATTCCAGTCATCGCCGTAAATATGCCGCAGTGCGTGCCGCAAACTTTGCCGCTGTGTCTCTATATTTTGGTGTGCGTCAATATATATCGTGTAACCACAGCCGGACGGGCAAACCATTTCTTTTACCTTCGGTGGAAGGTCAACAACATATACATATATTTCAGGACTCATTTGTCTTTTTCATCCTTTCAAGCAGTTCTGCGGCAAGCCGTAAATTTTCCGGGGAGTTACCTTGAGCAGATTCGAACAGTAACCTCATGTCACGGTTATCAAAAATCCATTGCGCAATTTTTGCCGTGTCGGGGTTGATGTAATACTGCTCGGAAACTGTGCCGGTATGGATGTATTCAGGCGTTACACCTAAATAATCAGAAATCTTTACAAGCCTGTCATCCGGCAGGCTTCCTTTTTTTAGCTGTCCGATGTAGCCGTTGGCGAATCCACAAGCCCTCTCTAAACGGGAAAGGGGAATTTTCCTCTCTTTGCAAATAGCCTTAATCCTGTCTACCGTAGTCATAAGCGCTCCTTTCTAAAAAAAATAGGCAAAAAACGAAAAAAGCCCTTTACTTTATAGGCGGAAACCTATATAATTAAAAATAATTTAGGGGTGCGCCTAAAAAACAGGCTTTCTCGCAATATTGTTGGGTAATATTATTGTAGGGCAAAACCTATGGTTTTAAAAGTGCTTTTCCCTAAATTACAAAAAATTTTATGAAAGGAGGATACATGCTTTACAAAAAGGTAAAGGCTCTATGTGACAAGCAGGGCATTTCTATCAGGGAATGCGAAAACAGAGCCGGGCTTGGGAATGCCACTATTGCAGGATGGAAAAAGGTGGATATTAAGCCTGAGTACAGGACTGTAAGTGCAGTGGCGAAGGTTTTGGGAGTACCGTTAGAAGAACTCATGGAGAATGATAATGAAAGCGCAAGTGTACATAATTCATAATCTTATAACGAAGAGGAATTACGTTGGCTCTACAACAACTGGAAAGGTAGAGTTCAGGGTGAGCAAGCATATGTATTTGTTAAGAACCCATCGGCATAGAGAGCCGCAATTCCAAAAAGACTATGACCGTTATGGCGAAGAATCATTCGTGTGGAAATCGGTAGGAAAATATGACTACAACGAAGCTAAAAGAATGGAAATATTTATGATGAAGGTTCTGCACTCTCAAGATGAAAGGTATGGCTACAACTGCAAAGACAAAAGCGGGACAAGCAAATATGCAATTATCGACCGTTGGAGAACACCGACAAGAGAATGGTCACAATTCACAAGGGGGCTGTACACAGGTAAACGCTGACCGGCTCGCCGCTGTTATATCAGCAATACTGACAGACCGGCACGGGAAGCAGATAACAGCGAGGTTAAGAGATGAAAATAGCGGTAAAAATCATCACTGTTGCGGCGGCGCTCAGCATTGTAGCGGGCGGGACGGCGCTTGACAGCGAAAATCTGTTGATACCGGCGTTAATGATTGCGCCTGCGCTTGCATGGTTTTCGCTTGTTGCGTGGGCGAACAGGTAATAAAAAAGCCGCCGGACTATATCCAGACGGCAAGAAGCTTACAAGTGCATTATAGCACATGGAGACAAATATGGGAGATAAAAAAATCACATCCGTGTATGAAACACAGGAGTATGACCGTTTTAAGATTATTGATGGTAACAGGGAACTTGACCATGTGGAAAAGGTAAAGAAAAGCATTGAGAAGGTCGGATACCTGTATTGTCCGATACTTGTCAACGAGAAGTGGGAAATTGTAGAAGGACAGCACCGCTTTACAGCCTGCAAGGAATTGGGGCTTCCGATTATGTACGTTATGCAGGAAGGGTTAAATATCACGCAGGTACAGGCGCTGAATACCTGTGCGAAGCAGTGGAATACAAAGAACCATATTCACGCATACAGCACGGGCGCTCTGGAAACGCCTGACTACAAATACATCGAGATACTTGTAAAGAAATACAGCAACCTTAACGCACTGATTATTATTGCCGCAACGTCTGAATACGGGCTCAGGGCAAGCAAGGCGAGGAAGGTGGTTGACGGCGAGTTGAAGTGCACAGCCGAAGATTATCAGCGTGGCGATAAGGTGCTTTCATACCTGCAAAGGGTAAAAGGTGTGCTGTACAAAAAGCCGGTATCACTGCAGAGAGCTTTTGTGTATGTCTTTTCACTGGCAATCCGCAGAGGTGTTCTCGACCCGGAATACATGGTTGAAAAGATGTTGAAGCACGGCGCAGAGATGAAGTTTTCGTCCAAAATATCAGAAAACATCTATGAACTGGAAAGGCTTTACAACCTGCGCACGAGGGAAGAGCGCCGGAGATATTTTTCAAACTGGTACAAAGAGGAGCTGTTGGCAATCCGTAACAATGCGGCAACAGCAATGCTTGAAAAAAGGGGATAAAAAATGCTGATACCGATAACAAAGATACAGGTGCGTGACCGCATTAGAAAAGACTTCGGGGACATTGCAGAACTTGCCGCCGATATTGAGCAGAACGGGCTTATCAATCCGCCCGTGGTAAATAAGGAATATGCACTGCTTGCCGGGGAACGGCGGCTCAGGGCGTGCCGGATGTTAGGATGGGAACAGATACCCGTCACCATGATGGATACCCGTGACGCAGAACATGAACTGAACATCGAAATCAGCGAAAACGACTGCCGGAAGGATTTTAGCAAGGCGGAGCGCGTTGATTATATGTATAGGCTCATGCGCATTGAAAAGGAAAAAGCAAGAGAACGGCAGGCGGCAACGCAGTTCGGCGGTGATACGGCGGTGCAAACATTTGCACAACCGGACAAAGGAAAAGCAAGGGACAAAACCGCCGCCGCCTTTGGAGTATCCGGCGAGACAATGCGGAAGGAAATGCAAATTGTGGAGAACAAAGACCTGCTCACCCCGGAAGATTTTACAGATTGGGATGAGGGGCGCTTGTCTACCAACAAGGCATTCCAGAGGGTGAAGGCGGAGCTTGAAAGGGTTAAGCAGGAAAAAGCGGGGGCATCAGAAGCACTCGCGGCACTGGATAAGCAGGTGCGCGAAACTGCAGAGGAAAACAGGAAACTCAGGGCAGATAACAGGGTGCTTGCTAACAGGGTAAAGCCGGACACGATATATCTTGCGCCGGATGATTATGAGCAGATGAAGGAAGACCTTGAGAAGGCAGAGTCAAACTTGTACAGCATGGCAATTGATGATATGGAGCTTTTTATCCGAAAGTACGAGAAGGTTACTGAAATTGCACCTGTCATTGCCGCCATGAAAGAAGCGATGGCATGAACCGCAGACAAAGAAGGAATCAACAGAAAAAGGAAATAAGGAAATCGCAAAAAGCAATAAAAGACCTTTTGTACGGGAAAAAACAAACGCAGTACACGGCAGACTGCCTTGCATGTGCACATTTTGAAGAATGCATGGAGCGGCGGGGCAAGTGCCGGAGCTATTACAACTATGCAGATGTAAAAAGAAAGGTGGCGGAAGAAATTGAAAATCTCAGAAAAGGAGAAGGCACTTTTTGACTACATGCAGGAACAGGCAAATAACCTGCTCGATTACTGCGAAAGAAACGGGATTAAAGCAGAAAACCCCGGGTTCTTCGTAGACCCGTCAACAGGGTACGCAAATATCAGCGCAAGTGTAAAAAAGGACGGCAAAAGGCACATTCTAAACAAGAACAAGGGACACAACAAGTTTGACGGCACATGGGAGACTGGAATAACCATATGCACATACGGCGAGGGAGAGGAAAATGAGTGAGTTTAAAGTTAGTATCAAGCAGGAGTCAATAATCACAGGCAACTTTGAGGAAATAAAGGCGGAGCTCGCCACAATGATGACGGCATATGCGGAGCTTGAGGTTAATGAAAAAAACCTGCCGGAGCGGAAGAAGGACATTGCTACACTGCGGAAAATCAGGGGCGCAATCGAGGATAAGCGCAAGGCTACAAAAAGGGTTTATGAGAAGCCGTACAAGGAATTTGAAACGGAGTGCAAAGCCCTGACCGGCATTATAGACAAGGAAATCGACCGCATTGATGGCGAGTTAAAACAGTATGAAGCAAAGCGGGTTGCAGTAAAGCAGGAAGCCTGCCGGAAAATCTATGACGCAAACATCGGAGAATATGCGGAGTATCTTCCGTATGAGCGCATAGCGAAGCCGGAGTGGGTAAACAAGACGTACACAGAGAATGCGATTCTGTGCGACATACAGGAAGCTATTACACAGGTAAAATCTGACTTTGGTATCCTTGAATCTATGTGCGGGGAATGGCATGACGAGTGCTTTAACACCTACAAGAAATACGGGAACAACCTTGTAGCCGCACTGCAGAGGGCGAAAGACCTTGCAAGCGCAAAGCAGGCGGCGGAAGCCGCCGTCAATGGTAGTGAACAGAAAGCACCCGCCACCGCACAGGAAGCACCGGCAGAATACAGAAAAGTATTTACTATCACGGTGGATAATGAGGACGATGCGCGGATTATCAGGGATACCTGCAAAGCCTGCGGATTTAAGTTTATGGAAGAGTGAGCCACGAAAGGAGCGGAAATGGCAGAAATGAATATTTTTCAGCGTATGAGTGCAATCACGCAGGAAATCAGTACGGTTGCGAAGAATCTCAACGTTGATGCGGGTAAAAGCAGTTACAAGGCGGTCGGAGAAGCAGATGTGTTAGCGGCAGTAAAGCCGATTGAAGCAAAACACGGCGTGTACTCGTACCCGCACAAACGTGTGATTGTAGATTCCGGCGAGATGGTATCTCAGACAAAATACGGAGAGCGCAAACAGCTTTTTATGAGGGTTGCAACCGTTTACAGGTTCGTCAACATGGACAAGCCGGATGAGTACATTGACATTACTACCTACGGGGACGGCGTTGACACGCAGGACAAAGCGCCCGGCAAGGCTATGACATACGGCGATAAATACGCACTGCTCAAGGCGTACAAAATCCAGACAGGTGACGACCCTGACCAGAACGCAAGCGAAGACCTTTCCGGCGTAAAGCGGGGCAAGCAGACCGCACAGCCGGACAAGACAGGACAGCCCGCATACCCGGAAGCGGAGGCTATGGTCAAGGATATTTCAGAGTACATCAAAAAGCATAAGACCGCTAATGAGTACATCACCGGCATGATGGAAAAAGCCGGTGTGAGGGATATCGCGGAGCTTGCCTTTACTAACGAAGCTCTTGTAAAGGCTTGTTGGAATAAATGGTGCAATAAGTAATGGACTACACAGGACAGATAAAGGACATGTTCAGGGGCATGGATGGTAAATTTTCCATGCTCCTGACAATAGAGGAAGAGCCGGGCGAAATAGAAGCACTAATGGAAAAGCGGCTGAAAATAAAAATCACAGAGTGGAAGCAGAAGCGAAGCCTTGATGCAAACAATTACTTCCATGCATTAGCGGATAAACTGCGGATGAAGATTGATACCGTTCCGTGGAGCATGGCTCACATAAAAAACCACCTGATAACGGACTATGGGCAAATTACATACCTCGAATCAGGCGTGCCGCTTATTTATAAGACTAATGCTCCGCCGGAGTACGTGCAGGAGTTGGAAGAGCCTCACTTGAGCCTTGTAAAAACGGAAATAGAGAACAATGCGAAAGTGTATTTTTACCGCATGTACAGGGGAAGCCACACATATAACACGCAGGAAATGAGCAGGCTGTTGGACGGCACTATCGAAGAATGTAAAACACAGGGCATTGAAACAATGACATCGGCGCAGTTGGAAAGGATGTTATCTGCATGGACAGCAAAGAGATGAAAAGGCGCGGCAGGGCTTCAAAAGATAAAGGAGCACGGGGGGAGCGGATGCTTTCCGCTTTCCTCAACAGCTTCGGACTGCACACGCACAGAGGATATGTGCATTGCGGGCAGAGCGATTTAGTAGACCTGCTCGGAATTCATGTAGAGTGTAAATTCACAGAAAGGCTCAATGTCCGTGCGGCAATGGAGCAGGCAATCAAAGAGACCGGCAAGCGGAAAGACGGGATGCCGACTGTATTCTGGAAAGCATCCCGCAAGCCGTGGCTGACAATCATGTTAACAGAAGATTGGGTAAAACTTTATCAGATGGCGAGGGGGCATTATGAAGGGAACACAAAACGAAATGATTCTGCATCACCTGAAGGAACACGGCTCAATAACCACGATTGAAGCGTTTACGCTGTATGGTATTACACGGCTTTCCGGCAGGATTTGGGAACTGCGTAAAAACCACAACATTGAAGGCGTAAAGGAAACCAACAGGAACGGGAAAACCTATGCAAGATATTTTCTGAAAGAGTAAAAAAACGACTTTACTTTATAGGCGGAAGCCTATATAATAATATGTAGGCATAGGCGAACGCCTATACGAAAGTAATAGGAAAGGAGTAAGGCTTTGGCACTGTACAGAACAGTATCAATGAGCTTTTGGACGGACAGCAAAATCATTGATGATTTTACGCCTGAGGACAGATACTTTTATTTGTACCTGTTTACAAACCCGCACACAAACCTCTGCGGCTGTTATGAAATCAGCTTCCGGCAGATGGTTGTTGAGGTGGGATACAGCCGTGAATCCATCGAAAACCTTGTACGCAGGTTTGAAGAGTACCACAAAGTAATAAGCTACTCCAAAGAAACAAAGGAAATTCTGCTGTTGAATTGGTGGAAGCATAACTGGACAAAATCAGACAAGTATGTTTCCGCACTCAAAAGCGAAATTGAAAAGGTTAAAGAGCCTGCATTTCGCAGTTACCTGTATGACGCACTTTATAAGCAAGAATGCGGTGCAGAGCCGGTTGCAAAAAAAGCGCAACCACAGCGGGACACACTTGCTGAGCGGTTTGATGCGTTGTGGAAATTGTACCCACGCAAGCAGGGCAAAAAGGCGGCTTTTGAATCGTACAAGCGGGCGATTAAAGCGGGTTGCACAGATGAAGAAATCACCGCCGGAATAAATGCATACTGCGAGTATATCAGGCTGTCACAGATTGAAGCGCAGTATGTAAAACAGGGCTCAACCTTCTTTTCGCAGAGGTCGTGGGCGGATGACTGGAAACCTTTGCGGAAGCGTGATAAATACGCACAGCGGATAGACGATGTAAGTAATTGGGGGAAACAGTTTGAAGAACAGATTAGCGGTTGATGATTTTAGAACCATTGTAAGGGGTTTGCAGGCGGCTTTCCCGAGGGATAATTTCATTCCCAACGAGTACACCTTTAACCTCTGGTATACGGCTTTGCAGGACATACCGTATCCATCACTAAATAAGGCGAGCACAAGCTACATAATGAGCAACCGTTTCCCGCCTACTATAGCGGACATAAGACAGCTTGCATATGACCTGAGCGCACAGCCGGATGAGTTACCATCAGCGGCTTGGAATCAGCTTCTGAGGGCGCTCCGGGAAGCCTATGCGCCGGACAGTGAGGAAGTGTGGAATCAGTTGCCGGATATAACAAAAAAGATTGTCGGCGGCTATGCAACCTTCAGGGCGTGGGGTAACACAGAGCTGTCGGCACTGGAAAGCGTACAGCGCCCTATGTTCGTAAAGCGGTTTGAAGAATACTCACAGCGGGAACGGAAGGCGGCGGCAATACCGCAGGCGTTGCGCAAGCCTGAACCGGCTTTACCACAACCAACGGCAAGAACCGCCATTGAGGATAAGGAAAGCACCGGCGAAAGCGTACAAGCACCGAAAGAAATGTTGGAACAGTTGTATCAGAAATTGGGAAGGGGGTGATTAAGTGCCGAAGGAAAGAAAACCCTGCTTCAACTGTGGGTGCTACTGCTATACAGAACGCCATCATATATTCGGCGGGGCAAACAGGAGGATGAGCGAAGAGGACGGTCTTGTCGTAGACCTTTGCCATGCCTGCCACAATGAACCGCCGGGCGGTGTCCACTTCAACAAAGAAAAAATGGACTGGTTGCACAAATGGGGGCAGGATACGTGGGAACTCAGGAAAATGGTTAAAGACCACGTAACAAGAGAAGAAGCAAGGCAGGCATTCATGAAGAGATACGGAAGGAATTATATCTATGAGTAGATTAGGAATTGTGGACGGGAAAAAGGTACTGTTTACACATCACAACCCGATGACCGGCGAATACTGGACTGACGAACTCAGACCGAACTCAAGAAGCCCATACGGCATGTGGGTTGACAGCAAGCATATAAATTTCAGCGTTAAACAGCCTGTAAAGGCAAGGCGAAGCCTGATGCAGAAAGAAAGGTAATATGAACAAAGTAATACTCATGGGGAGACTCACAAAAGACCCGGAAGTCAGGTACACACAGGGCGACAATTCAACATGCGTTGCATCTTTCACAATCGCTGTTGACAGGAAGTTTAAGAGAGATGGAGAGCAGACAGCGGATTTTATCAACTGCGTAGCCTTCGGCAGGCTTGCCGAGCATGTAGAAAAGTATTACAGGAAGGGGCTTAAAACTGCGCTCACCGGCAGGATACAGACAAGGAATTACACCAACAGGGACGGCAAAAAGGTCTATATCACAGAGGTTGTTGCCGAGGAACTTGAGTTTGCGGAAAGCAAGGGCGCAAGCACCGGCGGGGCAACACCGGCAAGTGGAGCAGACCCGCTTGATGGGTTTATGAGCATCCCTGACGATATGGACGAGAATCTACCTTTTGCGTAAACGGGTAGTGAACACGGCACAAGCCCCGCAAAGCTGTTATAACGCAACATGCGGAAAAGTATACGCGGGCAACGGAAAAACGGCGTAGCGGGGCGCAGAAGCGGCTTAAATGCAAAATAAACAGGAGCGGACATGAATAGAAAAAGGTTTATGGTACTCGTTGTTGCGATGATGATTATTATGGCTATGTTGCCGGGGCGCACAATCACCGTGCAGGCAAAAACGCCGAGGAACGGGAAAACGCGCGATGCACAGGGTGATATTTACATCTACAAACACGGCAAGTTGCAGATTGGATGGTTTACATACCACGGCAAAAGGTACTACGCGCACAGGACAAAAAGCGCAAGCTACAAAGTCGGCTCTGTAACGCGCAATGCATACAGGATAGACAAGAACGGAAAGTGGTACTACTTCGGTAGCACCGGCGCAATGCAGACAAAAGACAGCCACTATATAGACATCCGCTCCCGCGATAAAACGGTCAGGGCAATCAAAATTCCCGGAACGGGCGGGAAGTGCAGGTACAACACGGCGAGACAGCGGTATCAGGAGAAGGTAGGCGGAAAATGGCACGATGTAGGTATGCAGTGCCTGCCGTATGGAGCGATAGACATACAGGAGTAGGCAATGAGAATAAAGTGTGACATAAGCAAGCTTCCGAAGCCGCTCCTGCCGCCTACGAGGGATAAAAGAAGGGAAATTGACGAGCAGGAAAGAAAAGAATTCATGGAAGCCCTGAAACAACTCAAAAATCAACAGGGGTGGTTTAACTCAGTTAAAAAAACAGCCGCTGAGCGCAGGAAAGAGGCGGCTGAGAAGGTTAAAAAAACGTACACGCCTGAGGTGGATGCAAGGATTATCGCCATGTTAAAAAGCGGCATGACGCACAAGGAAATTGCGAAAGAACTCGGGGTGTCAACCCCTTCGGTGTCATCCAGAATATTGAGGCTGAACGGCGGAAGGAAAAGGTACGGCGGGGCGTTTTTTTACACACCTGCGCAGGATGCAGTAATACGAGAAATGCGGAAACAAGGGAAGTCATACAGGGAAATCGGTGAGCAGTTAGGCAAGTCGAAAGACTCTGTTTGGAAAAGAGCAAAGGTAATCATGTAAGGAGAAAAATGAAGCATATTAAGAGTTTTATCGTTGTTGCGCTGTTGGCGGCTATGCTGTGCGGATGCAGAGAAGCTGACCGGGTATCCTATAACGTGAGCAAGCAGGCGGACAATTTCAACGTTATGCGCAGAATTACGGTATTTAACACCCGAACAGATAAGTGTCTGCTCCAAATGACCGGCAGGTTTTCAATACATAATTCGAGCGAAAATGAACTTGCTGTTGTTGTGGAACTTGACCGCAAACGCGGCATCTATCAGAAACATTATATTTATCTCAACGAGTGGGTAACTTATACAGTGGAAGACCTCAACGGCGTGCAGGTGAGCCGGTATGATTACGAGCTTGAATTTATGCCGGAAATGCTTGTGCCGGTAAAGGTTAAGGCTGATGAAATCAAAGAGGACTTTGTAGAAAGCGTGGACAGCACTAATGAATAAACGAGCAGAAATATTACAAGAAGCAGAAAAATGTATCTGCGGACAGCGCGAGCAGGATTATGGTTCGCCGGAAGATAATTTCGCACTGATTGCTTCAATGTGGTCAGCATACACCGGCATCGGCATCAATGCGCTCGATGTTGCAATGATGATGTGTATGCTGAAAATCGCACGCATTAAACAGGGCGGCGGCACAGGGGACAGTTTTGTAGACCTTGCCGGGTATGCGGCTTGCGGGGGTGAGATACATGAAAGTAAAACTTGACACGGGGAAATTTATAAAAAGGTGCGTGGGAACACGCATAAAGGTGCAACTTGATGAAGGCGCTTTTATTCCGCAAAGGGCATATTCAGCGGACGCCGGTGCGGACTTGAGAACACCGAAGAGGGTGCTTGTACCTGCGCACGAAAGAGTAACAATAGATACAGGCGTGCACGTTGAAATACCTGTTGGGTATGTTGGCATGGTGAAAAGTAAATCTGGCTTGATGGTAAAAGACGGGATTGTTACAGATGGCACAATAGACAGCGGATACAGCTCAAGCGTCAGAGTGTGCCTTTTTAACCACAGCCATAAATATAAAATATTCGAACCGGGCGACAAAATTGCACAGTTAGTTATCCTGCCGATTGTTACACCTGAGTTTGAGCAGGTTGATGAAATCACCGGCGGCGAAAGGAAAAGCAACGGCTTCGGGAGTACAGGAAGGTAGTAATACAGCCAAAAAATACAGAAAGGAAATCCTCACTATACGAGGAAATGTGTAAACCAAAAGCGATGCGAAAAATAGCAAACAAGGGCGGCTCGGCTGTGCCGCCCGGAAAGGAGCACATGAGGTACAAAGCAGTGCCTGCAAAAGACAGGCGTGGGTATCTGTGTTATTACGTGGTTGACACGGAAACGGGAGAACGAGTTAGGTGCTACGACTGCTATTTATGGGCGGAGCACGAAGCAAGGGAGCTGAACGAGAATGAAGTATACACCGAAAGAACTAATAGAGAAATTGGCAAAACTGCGCACGGCTGAGAACGGAATAGTTATCAGAGAAACAATCACGTACTTGACTTTTTGCACTGAGATGAAGGTTGACTGCAAGGACGGCAAAATGCTGTGCCCGCAGTGTGAAGAGGAAATCAAGAGCACAAATTGGGACTACTGCCCTTATTGCGGGCAGGCAATAGCATACTGAGACGCCCTATAATGGATTTTAGCGAGAAAAGGGTACAGGTGGACACAAAACAGATTAAAACGCCACAGAGGGGCGCAGAGACAGTCTGCACGCTTACGAAAAGACGTGCAAGGCAAGTGGGTTTGTCGGACTGACAGAACATGCGGGAGACGAAGATGATAGCGATTAAGACAACAGCAATGAGACAAATGCCGGAGTACTGTGATGATTGCTGTTGGTACGAGTGCAGACCGCATCCGGAAAGAGGGTGGACGGAACTGTGCAACCTTATGTGCCACTGCATGGACGACACTCAGCCTAAAGAGTGGATTTACGATGGGAACGGCAGACCGCAAGCCTGCCCGCTGATCGACCTCTCGCAGTACGAGGACGATTTGAAGCAGTCAACCATGGACAATTTCCAAAAATGAAAAAGTTGTGCGGTGGAGGAATGGGTAGACTCTAATCGAATATACCGGGCAAGGCACAGATGAGATAGTATCAACAGCCCGTAAGGCGGACAGAGGGGCTTCCGCTATGCAAGGTTCAAATCCTTGCCCGCACATCTATATTTTGTTGGCGGTATGCCCAAAAGGAAACAGCCGCCCGATAGGAGGGAAAAATGATTAAGACGGAATACCTCATTGACTGCAACGGAGCGGATAGATTCGGCACATGTGCATCCTGCTCCAAAGACAGCCACGAAGACGGAAAAATGATTCGTGTCAGAATCGGGAATAACGCCGCAGGATACTATCAAGGAACGGCTTTCTGCCTTTGTAACGAGTGCAGAGAAGTGATGTATAAAACGATATAAGAAGAAACAGCCGCCATGATGGAGAATGCATGATGACGAAAGAAGAGACACGAAGAGCCTGTATGTGGATTGGTGACAATATTGACAGATACCTCAAAAGGGCAGGAATGACGCAAAGAATGCTTGCGGCATACGCGGATGTAACGGAGGTATCAATCAGCCGATATATAAGCGGAGATAGAGCGCCGAGAGCATTGGCGTTATATAGGATTTCAAAAGCATTAAACTGTACGATGGAAGATTTGATGTATGGCGTGTTTGATTAAGCCGCCATGATGGAGGGATAGGATGGAAAAAGAGAAGCTAATGGAATACATGCGGAAAGCAGTAGCGTGCCACAATGAAAATCCCACCGATTGCCTTGGAAGAAATTGTTGTGATTGTCCGCACGATTACCCCGTGGAGACCATTGACCTGATTGAATCAGCACTGGAACTGCTTGAGGAGGGTGAGAAGGAATGACCAAAGTAAATTGTTTTCTGGAAAAATGCGTTTATTGCAAAGATTACACTTGCGCAAGAGATGAAATCACATTGGATGACGAACATTCTTGTATTGGAGGCTGTGATGATGGATGGGAATTAGATGAAGCGGAGGAAGAATCATGACAGATGAAATGAGAGCAAGAGAAGAGGCAATCTGCGAAGTGGCAGGAATAAAAGACATTGGAGACTTATCTGACGGATTCCACACTTTTAACCAGCTTTATTATCAGCGGATGATGCTGTTTGCAACGATAGTAAAGCAGAACCGTGGCATGGCGTGGAAGTCATTGCGACACGAGGATGGAGAACTATGCTTCGGTGGTGGTTGGTTTATTGTCGGCATCGACACGCCGGAAGGGAGTTATACATACCATTACGAGGACCATTATTACAGCCTGTTTGATTGTGTGGAACTGGAACGCGCAAAACATTGGGATGGACACACAGAAAAAGACGTTACAAGGCTGTTATCATTGCCTGCTCTGGAAAAGCAGGAAGCCGCAAAAATCGTAGTCGGAAAATCAAGAGGCGGCGTTACTCTTCGGAATGAATGCAGTAAGTGTGGAGAGCCGGTTGATGCTAAAGACATATTTTGTAGGAGATGCGGAAGGAAGCTGATTTCTCTCCCCGAACCCTACACGGAGGAAGAAGCATGACAAATCGTGAAAAACTGGCTCAGATGAGCAACGATGAACTGGCAGAGTTTATCTGCCGACAGCACATTTTGTGCTTCAACTGCGTTGGACGAGATGTGTGCTGTACGAATGGCAACGGGGCAAAAACATGGCTTGACGCTGAAGCGGAGGATGAAGCGGAGGATGAAGCGGAGGAAGACAATGGCTGAGTATCATGTTGGGTGCGGATTGGCAGGGATCTATGCCGGAACACTGATGCCAAAAGACAAGACCCAATGGAGAAACAGGAGCGAGGTCACACACGAGGCACTCTGCGCAGTCGCACAGCATTTGCTGTTTAACGGAATCGAGTTCCGATTTCAGCATAAAGGTGAGTGGTATGTGATGCATATCGACAGGATGGAGGGAGGCAATGAGTGATTATATCAGCAGACAGGCGGCGATTGAAGCGCTAAAAACGTGGGGATTGATTGACGGTCTATCAGAAGGACAGGCGATTGAAATTCTTGCGGATAAAGAAAAGTTGCCGCCCGCACTGCCCGAGTGTTTGACCGATGATGATTTCGAAACAATCAGGATACATTTAAACGCTTATAAAGGAGAGTTATGCAATCAGCGGAGATGGAAAGAAGCGTTTGAATATCAGCGCATAATTGACAGATTTTTGGCATTTGCATCCGCTCAGCCAGAACCGCTTACAGACAAGGAGCAAAGAATATTCATTGCGGCGATGGGCAGAGAAGAGAAGGTCTGTAAACAGGTTGATGAAGAATGCAGAGATTGCGGAGAGCCTTATGAGGATAGCCTTGTGCGGGTTTGCCACGAGATTATGAGAAAGGTAAAAAAGGCACTATGGGAGACTTAATAGACAGGCAGGCGGCGATTGAAGCGCTGAGAAACATAACCGCCATTGTCAGCCCGATATCAGATGATGTGCTTTTAATCGACAAGGCTGAAGCAATGACGAAATTGATGATGTTGCCATCCGCACAGCCAGACTTAGGAAAATACGAATATCACTACGACCACACAGATTGCATCTGGTATCGACCAGAAGCAAGGAACAGATGCCCTGCAACCTGCGCACAGTACCGTGACGGATGGAACGATGCTATGAATTATATATTCCGTGACGGTGAAGGGTACAGACCGTTCAGAATGGACAAGAAGTATGAAGAATGAATATATCCGCAAGCAGGATGCAGTGAATTCCGTGGAATGTGCAAACGGCAATATTACATGGGCAGAGAGAGATGACTGCAAGAAACGGTTAGAGGAACTGTCACCTGCCGATGTTGTTCCGGTGGTCAGATGCAAGGAGTGCAAATTTCGCGAGAATGATGATTTTTGCACAGGACGAGGGTTTCCTTACCAACTTGTGCCAGATGACGGATTTTGTGATAAGGGGGAAAGGAAGGAGTGAGCAGGATGTTGATGTTGACGCTTGAAGATGCCGTAAAAGTCGCACAGCGGCTTGTAAGAGACGGCATGGATGATGAAGAGATCATCAGGCAGGAATTGGAGCAGAAGTGTTGGCTTCAGTCCGAAACGGATGAAGCGGCAAAACGGCTGAACGACCTGATATTTGATATCAATCCGGCTGAGATATGCAACCAGATTGAATCGGACAATCTGACAAACTGGTGCAAGACAATGCAGGTCGAAATGAAAATGGAAATGGTGCAGTTACCTTGTTGGAGCGGGAAGGAGTGAGCATGAGTAAAGAAGTAACGGAAATCATCAACACACTTTGTGAAAAGTTGGGAGTTGCGGCAAGTGTACTTGTGCCAGAACTTGCAAAATACAATATTGCAAGGTTGACATTCTTAACAGTGGTGCAGACGGTTCTGGCGATTGTTATGGTTGTAGTAGTCGTAAAATTTGTAAAGTGTACTTTTAGTAATGAGGATACAGATTTTGAAGACAAGGCTCTATCGTTTTTTCTTACATGCATCTTCCCCGGAATCGTAATGGCAATTTTGACGTGTTTTGCAATCGCTAGCGCCACAGACCTTATCGGGTGGATTGCATCACCGACAGCATCGGCGGTTAAAGAGATTACAAGCATGATTAAGTAAGGGGGTAAGAAGCGTGGGGAAGAAATACATTATCGAGATGGAAGACAAGCCTTTCCACAAAGAGGATGGTGATTTTCTGTACAGGGCCAAAGGATTCAACAGCCTTGTTTTTGATATGACAGGTATTGGTAAGCTGACACCCTACAATGCCCCTGACCTTGAGCGGGTCAGGATGGAGGCGTATGAGGAAGGATTTGATGTCGGACGGACGCTTAATGATGGCAAGTATGAAAAAGGTATCAATGATGCGTGGGAAGCGGCGAGGAAGATTGGAAGCAATTCAATGTGCAGTTTGAAAGAAATAGGGTTTGATTTCAGTCAATGCGTCATTCCTGATTATAATCCCAGTTGGTTTGTCGTTAAAAATTATTCCGCATCGGAGTGCATCGAGAAAATCCGGCAGTATGAGCAGGAGAAGGAAGAGATACAGCTCTGGGACGAAGTAATAAACGGACGAAATTTTAAAGGAACTGTTACCGACATTAAAGATGATGGGGTGCTGACTATTTTTTGTCAGGACAGAACGTGGATTAATTCACATACACGGTTCTGGAAAAAGACCGGCAGACATTTCCCGGAGATTGCAGAAGTCCTTGAGAAAATGCGAGGTGAGCAAGATGGGAAAAGCAAGTGAAATCTGGAAAGAAATTAAGCAGAAAATTGGCGAGATGCTTATGGCTGTAAACAATATTGAGACACAGGCAGAAAAGGCACAGGAAGAAGCCTATCAGAGGGGTTTGTCCGATGCATGGGAAGCGGCGAGGAAGATTCAAGATACAGGCGGGAATCTTAACTGGTGGATTCATAACACATCGGCATCCGAAGCCGCCGAGAAAGCCCGGCAGTATGAGCAGTCACAAGAAAAAATCAAAGTCGGGGACGAAGTGTCTTTAAAAGGCGGAAGCAAGGGTTTTGTAACAAGGATACTCATGCTCAGTGATGAACAGAAATCAGCCTATGTTGTGTGGTCGGATGGTTATGTCGGGAATTACAGCTTTGACGTATTACAAAAGACTGGAAAGCATTATTCGGATGTGGTTGAAGTCCTGCAGAAAATGAAGGAGGGCGAATGAAAATTGAAATTGAACTGCCGGATAATGCAGAGAATATACGCTGTTTTTATGAATACAAGGGGGATGAGGTGGAGACAGTCTATGCCGCAAAAGTAATAGAAGGAGTAAAATTCCATTGTGTACCGGCAAAAGAATTTGACCTGATGTGGAAAAAAGATTCTGCCCAAAAAGACGAACGAGAATATGAAAATATGCTTCGGAAAAAGATTGCAGAAACCTTACGGAAGTGCAAGCGGGAAAATCTAAGATGTGGTCTATGCGCAGAACTGGATTACTCGTACATGTACGCTTCTGCTCCGCCGCAATACAAATGCGAAAAGTACGGATGTATCGTAAGCGTCACAGACAAATGCAAGGGAGACTAAAATGCCGAAGAGCAAACATCGAAACAAAAGGCATAACAGCCAATTCAGCCGACAGGAACAGCGGTACAGCCGCAACGTAAAAGAGAACACAACATGGATATACTCGGCGTTGGCGTTAACACTGCACAGGCGGTACGGATTCGGGCAAAAGCGCATCACTGATGTATTGACGGATATACAAAATCTGGTTATTGAGAATCGTGAAAATGTTTTTGAAATAGTAAAGCAGGCACACGAGGAAACCGGGCTGTTGCTAATGTCAGAAGCCACTGCAAAGGAACTCGGTATAAAAATCGAAAGCGAGGTGCGGATTTGAAGGTAACTCTTTTGAAGTACCCAACGGAAAAGGATTGGGTTGAGGTAAAACGACGGGCGTTGATTACCATGTACGGCAAAGGACTGGGTGAGGTAAAGCCGCCGACAGAGGACTGGAAAAAGAAAATCCTTGAAGCCCGTCACAGCCCCATCAGGTATCTGCGCTACTCCTTTTTAATTGAGGATATCCCGTCAAACACATCTGTGCACTTGTGCAGGCACGTACACGCTCAGCCGTATGTATCAAGCCTGCGCAATGACCGGCAGGAAGTAATGGACGGCGATGCCGCACGCAGGGACACGCCCGTTAACATGATTTTGGATGTAAACGCAGAAGAGTTAATGGTAATTGCAAATAAGCGGCTCTGCAACAATGCGGCAAAAAAAACAAGGGAAGCTGTAAAAATGATGTGCGAGGAAGCCGGAAAATGTACGCCTGAGATAGCGCAGTTCCTTGTACCTGCATGCAAGTATAATGCCGTCTGCCACGAAATGTTTTCCTGCATTGGGGGTGACGAATGAGAGAGCAAAATCTGTGGAAGGTGAGAAGGAATCCGCACAACACACGGCAGTATCAAGTGTGCATGTATGAGCAGGGGACTGGATTCGGCAAAAGGGTAAAGGATATAATACCCGGCTTTTTTGATAACTTAAAGAGTGCGCAGGAGTTCGCGGAAGCGATAAACACGATGAAAAGGGGTGTAAAAGGTGTTTGATATTTTTAAGTTTGCACAGGAAACAGGGTTGTGTGTCTTTGTAGGTGCGCCGAGCGCAAAAGCGCCGGAGTGTGGTTATTTAAGCGTGTGCAACGATGATGACTCCGCCGAGGAAGTTTTTATGCTCCGGCAGTGCGATGAAACGGACGCTGAATATGAGGGGCGGCTGAAGCATAGGCTTGAATGCCTTGCGCAGGAGCTCAAGGATAAAGACGAAGAACACAGGAGCAATGCGGACAAGGCAAGGCGGCGCGAGGAAATGGAGCAGTTCTTCCGGGAAGGGTAATAACGGCGTTTTAAAGCCCGCAAGCCTTTGTGTAAGGGTTTATGCCAGATACGGAGGAAAAGCCCGTACAGGGGCTTGTGGGCGGTTTTAAAGGGGGAAATATGGACAGCAAGGCGGTACATATTGCAAACAACATTATGGTCGCGTGTATCCGAAAGGGAATGATGTTTGACGGACTCTGCGAGGAAAGTAAGACCCCGCCGGATGTGATGAAAAAATGGCTCACCGGCAAAAGGTGCATTTCCGTGTACGGACTATATAGGGTTGCAAAGGCTCTCAACTGCACAGCGGACTCCCTGTTAAAGGGTATTGATACCACCTGAAAAGGTGGTATTTTTTTATCCAGAACCCCAAAAATAATGATTGACATTTAATTAAATGTAGTATAATATAATATATAGGTACAACACACGGGCGCACGGGGCGGGGCACACCGCCGGAAAGGAGTAGGTAATGAGACACGGAAGAAAGACAGTTGTTACAGTTGGCGGGGTTATCAAGTACACAGTTGAGATGTGGGACGAGCATAATCACGCACAGGTTTGGAGCGGCGATACACAGATTTTTGACGGCTTTGCACCTGAGGGCTTTAAGGTGTACGAGCAGGAAATAAACCGCATCAAGGCAAACGCAGAAGCCTGCGGGCTTGCGTACACTGTGGAATAAATAATGCACGAGGGGGTGGCATGACGCAACCCCGGAAAGGAGAGGGACATGGCAGACCGTAAAGAACAGCTCAAGGAAATCACAGACAAGTTAGAGCAGGGCATCAAGGACGTTTTTGAATCCGGCAAGTATGCCGAGTATTTGCAGGCAATGAGCAAGTTTCACCGCTACAGCCTTAACAACTGCATCCTGATTGCAATGCAGTGCCCGGCGGCAACGATGGTTGCAGGATACCGCAAGTGGCAGGACGAGTTCGGCAGACAGGTTAAAAAGGGTGAGCGGGCTATCCGCATACTCGCACCTATGACCCGCAAGGTAAAGCGCATGGTCAAGGATGAGGACGGCAACGAGCAGGAGCAGGAAGTAAAGTACACAACATACAGGGCTGTGCCGGTGTTTGACCTAAGCCAGACAGAGGGGGACGCACTGCCGAGCATATGCCACCGGCTTGAAGGGGATGAGGGCGCAGAACTCATCGAGAAGGTCAAGGCGGTATCGCCTGTCCCTGTGCGCTTTGAAGCCGTAGACGGCTCTGCAAACGGTTTTTACAGCCATGAGGGGTTTATCGTAGTACGCGACAACCTGGGCCCCATGCAGACGCTTAAAACCCTCATACACGAGGTAGCACATGCGACCCTGCACTGCAAGGAAGGGGAACAGGCAGAAGCCGACAGGCACACAAAGGAAGTGCAGGCGGAAAGCGTAGCCTATACGGTCTGTAACTACTTCGGTATTGATACAAGTGATTATAGCTTCGGCTATGTAGCCGGGTGGAGCAACGGGAAGGAACTGGAAGAGCTGAAGGCAAGCCTTGAGATTATCAGGCAGACCGCCGGGCAGTTGATTGACAGCATCGCCGCATAATAACACACCTTGCCGGTGGGAAGGTTAAACCGGCATACATTTATTTAAAAGTGGACAATGAGAAGCAATCATGATACAATGGGTATCAGAAAGGAGTACAGGATGATGCAGAAAGTAATCAGCAACAAGCGATATAATACAGACACGGCTATCGCCTGCGGGCGCAAGGGGTCAACAGCCCTGTATAAGAAAAAGACCGGCGAGTTTTTTCTTGCCGACACTGCGGTAGATACCATCACCCCGCTGAGCTACGACAAGGCAAAGGCGTGGGTTGTGCAGAACGGCATCACCGGGGCTGACCAGTATTTCAACTTCAAGGCGGGTAAGACGGTAACATCCTTCTCCTTGCCGAAAATGAGTGTGGAGCAGTTAAAGCGCATCTCCACCGCACGGGGTGAATCCTCTTCGCAGGTTCTGGCAGACCTTATCTATGACGCATACAGCAGGCTGTAATAAAGAGGGCGGTAAAAAATACCGCTCTTTTTTTATACTTTCTTATTGACATTTAATTAAATATACTGTAATATACTATGTATAAGGTACAGCAAACAAACACCCGGAAGGAGCAAAAAATGAAGCGCACAATCATTACGGTAAACAACGTCACGGTAAGCAGAGATGATGCTATTTTAAAGGCGATTGAGCTTAATGAACAGAGCGACATTCCTGTAGAGGTTTGCGATGCTCTTGGGAACACAATTTACTTCGTGGATGAAGATGGAAACGAAAGATACTATGACCTTTAATATACAGGAAAGGAGATACAAAATGGCTAAATGGTATGCAGTACAGAAAAACCGAATGGACGCATGGGACAACGGCTCTTACAACTATGACACGGCGGTAGAAATGCTCATGGAGCAGGGTTGCGGGCTGATTGCGGTAATCAACGAGGACACCGGTATGTGTGATGAAGAGGTTGAGTTTAGGGACGTTTTTAATGAGGTATACAACAAGGTGCACGAAGCCGACACAATGGAAGCGGCGGAAGCGCTTGCGGAAAGGACTGCAAGCCTGATTAACCGCCTGCCGAGCCGGTTTTGGGAAGGCGAGCCCGTTGAGGGTGACGATTACCCGGTGGAAGTGCTTTGCCCATACGGGGACGAGCCGTTGCCGTTTGAGTGATTAATTTGGCACAATGTAAGGAAGGAGATAATATGTACGCATTGCACTACACGGGGGTTGGATACCCTACAAAGATTCAGATTGACGCAGAAGCAAAGGCACATGGCTACACTCACAGCTATTGGGCGAGCGAGTACGGCTTTAACGCTATGTACAACGGCGACACAGTGGTTGTTTACACCGACCACAACGAACTGCCGCCTATGATGCGGCTTGATGCTATCAAGTACGGAAAGCCAATCGAATAACAGCAAGACCTTGCCGGGGGCATAGGTTAAACCGGCAGAAAGGAGAAACGCATGTACAAATACGGAATGAGGTTGCGGGGGTTCAGCATTGGCACACAGCCGAAAGCAGGCTTTTACGAAAGGCAGGATGACCAGACCGGCAAGTATTGGGATATTCTGGTATATGACCGAAAGCTCACCGACAAAGAGGTGCAGGATTACGAGCTTGACTATCTGGGCGAGTGCTAACAGACCGGGGCGGCAAAAAAAGCCGCTCCTTTTTATTATCTACCTATTGACATTTAATTAAATGTAATGTAATATACTATATATAAAGTAACACACGGGGCGGGCATACCGCCGGGAAGGAGTGCACAATGGCAAGGTTTTACGCAACAGACGAGCTGAGAAAGTTACACGCAAGGCGCAAGACATGGAACACCGAAGAATACTATATGAAGCGGTGGGACGAGTTTTTAAATAACCGCCCGGACGCATCGGCGCACTGGATTGCATCGTGCTACATGAACCTCGAAGAAAATCTTGAGAAATATGTATCCACAATGCACGATTTACTCACACCCGAACAGATTGAGTTTGTAAAGCGCAGATTTGCCCCTGAGGTTGCGGCAAAGGCATACGCACAGCTCAAGGAAAACCAGAAAACAGTGCGGCAGATTATAAACGGCGAAGCTCATATAGACATGGAGTTTAACCAGTACCGTGAGCGCTTCGAGTTTAACTGCATACAGCTCAGGGAGTTCAAAAAGAAATACGGCGTTAAATAAAACAGCGCACCGCCCTCCGGGGCGGTTTTTTATTGCCTGCATTAACATTGACTAAAACAGTCAATTAGAGTAACATACATATAATTAACCGCAAGCATACAAGGAAAGGAGAATAGTTTGGAACTGAAAATAGAGTACCTTGATAAAAAGGCTTTGAAGCCTTATGCCCGCAACGCAAAACTGCACCCGGCGGAGCAGGTGGAACAGATTAAGAAGTCCATCAATGAGTTTGGCTTCAATGACCCCATTGCTGTCTACGGAAAGAATGAAATCATCGAAGGTCACGGCAGGCTTCTTGCAGTAATGGAAATGGACAACGTGCAGACCGTTCCTGTTATCAGGCTTGACCACCTCAGCGATGAAGAGCGCCGAGCGTACAGCCTTGTACACAACAAACTGACAATGAACAGCGGGTTTGATTATGACCTTTTGCAGGAAGAACTGCGAAACCTCACTATCGACATGAGCGGCTTCGACTTCAACCTTGACGATGAACCGTGGACACCAGTTCCGGCTCAGCCGCCTGTACAGCCGCAGTTTACACCCAATGGAGTTACAACCGGCGTTGCGGACGAGAATGACCCTTATCTGCCTGAGACATACGATGATTCCGAGATTCAGGAGTACATCGACAAGCAGGAAGAGTTTGTTGTCAAGAAGAGAATTATCATCACATACCTGCCTGAGCAGGAACAGGAGCTTGCTGACTTCCTTCACATCGAGAAGATTGACAAGGTTGTTTACGACCTTGATGAAGTTTTTGAATGAAAATTGTTGTAAACGTGCGTGGAATAAACGCATCGGGAAAATCAACCGCAGTAAGGGAATATTGCAGGGCAAACGGGTTGAAGCCGGTTAACATCCAATATAACGGGAATGAATACAGGGTGATGATTGGAAACGGTATTTGTGTTATTGGGTGGTACAAGCCATACTCAAAATCCGAAGGGTGCGATGCCTTTAGGGAAGACAAAGAAGTGTTCAAGGGGCTTTTGAGCTACATCATGCGGGAAAAAAAGCCGGATGTCATTGTGTATGAGAAGCAGATTTGGAGCACGACTTTTAAACTGACATGGGAGATTTCCCAGATTGCCCGAAAAGCCGGTTACAAGTTTCTTGCCGTTCAAATGTGCATAGATTATCAGACTGCGCTCAACCGATTATTTGGACGCAACGGCGGGGACTTCGGAAACCTCGACAATTTTGATGGCAGATTCCGCACCGTGTATAGGTCGAAAAAAAGTATGATAAAGAGCGGGCTTCCTGTTCTTGATGCTTATGTAAGTAAAATCAGTAAAGAAAACATGCAGATGGTGATTCCGACAGCGATAGCAATGTATTGCGCCGGGAAACGCTTCGGGAGAATAGATGAAAACATTGCAGGAAAGAATGAACGAGTTTTGCCTGTACCACCGTGACGGGGACGGCGAGTGCAATGCGAAGCTCCTTGCCGAATACGCCAAACGACACGAGCTGAGTGATGACGAGAGATTTCATCTTGCGTTCTTTTTCTCTATTACATATTGCTGTGAAAGCGGGATTATCCTTTTCAATAAGCGTGAAGACATACTCAGCGGGAAAATAACCGCAGAAGCGCTAAAACAGGATATGGTTTTTCAAAGCGATAGAAAATACATCAAAATGGGAAAGCGCTTCCACGGGGTATTGGAATTGTGGAAAAACACCATATCATCATACGATAACTCAAAGTGGTTCGATTGCGGCGTGCTCAACCTGCAGGAAGCAATAAATGATGTTGAGAACTGGTATATGTTCGGGCGGTTCTCGGCATATCTGTTTCTTGAATCCTACGCAACAATGATAGGGGTTGCCGTGAGCAATACCACAATAGATTGGAAGAACGGAGACACCGCAACATCAGGTTTGCTCAACTTGTACGGGGATGATGCTCTTGCTGACGAGTTTGACCGGAGCGGTGTTTTAAAAGTGCCTGTTGATAAAATGGATGCCCGGCTATCAATCCTTGCTAAAAACGTTGAAAAAACGGGCGGAGACACCGACACTACAAAACTTGAGACAAGCCTATGCGCATATCGCAAGTTCTACAAGGGTACAAGGTACAATGGATATTACCTTGACAGGATGCTTGAGGAGCTTGTGTGGTATCGAAGAGAAAGACAGCAGTACATATCAGTGACTGACGAATTGTACACAATACGCAAGAAGCTGTTCCCTAACGACCTTCTGGGCGAACTGCACGGTTGGGACGGGATTCGGAAAGAAATGAAGAAACTATACCGTATGTATGGGATTATATAGGAGTATAAATGGCACTGGAAAAAGGGTATTATACATCGCCACGATGGACAGGAGAGATTGCGGACTGCTCATTGCCAGTCACTCTCGATACATACAGCAACTGTTCTTTTGGCTGTGTGTATTGCTTTTCGCAATACCAAAGAGCGATTGGCGGCGGCGCTGAGGATTATTTGAGTAAAAACGTGAAGGCAGTTAACGTTGACGCTATAAAAAAACTGTTCAAAGGGGAAGATGAAAAATCGCAATTTTGGAAATATATCAAAGACAAGCGTCCGATTCAGTATGGCGGACTTTCAGACCAGTTTGACGGCTTTGAAAAGCAGTACGGGAAAACATATGAAATACTCAAGTTTCTCAAAGAGATAAACTACCCTATTTGTTTCAGTACAAAATCCGCATGGGTGTTCAAAGACCCAAAATATCAGGAACTGTTCCGTGGAGCTGACAACTGGAACGTGAAATTCAGCATTATCACGCTTGACCCGGATGACGCAAAGGCTATTGAGGTTGGAGTACCTTCCCCGCAGGAACGGCTTGAAGCAATGCGGATATACAACAGCCTGAGTAAAGGCGGAACAACTCTCAGGCTCAGACCATTCATTATCGGTGTGAGTGACAAAACATACCTTGAGCTGATAAGAGCGGCGAAGGACGCAGGCGCAACGGCGGTAACAACGGAGTTCTTCTGCTTGGAGATGAGGTCAATTAACACGGCAAAGGAGCATTATCAGAGAATATCAGAACGATGCGGATTTGATATTGTAGAGTTTTATCGCAAATATTCAAGCGGCTCAGGATACCTCAGACTGAATCGGAAGATAAAAGAGCAGTATGTAAAGAAGATGCAGGCTCTTTGCGCTGAGCTTGGAATACGGTTTTATGTATCTGATGCTCACTTCAAAGAATGCTGTGATAATACTTGCTGTTGCGCACTGAACAAGGACTGGAATTACAGCCGTGGACACTTTGCCGCCGCATTACAGATTGCGAAAAAAACAGGGAAGGTTCAGTTCAGGGATATTGAGAAGGACATGTATTTCCTTGATTTCAATGCGGTTCGAGCGGTCGGTTGCCAAATAGCACGAAATTCAAGCGAGACCGCCGCACACTTCAGCGGGATGACGATGAAAGACTATCTCCGATATCTGTGGAATGCTCCAAAAAGAGGACAGTCACCATATAGATTATTCGAGAAGGTGCTTATCCCAAACGGATATGACGAGGACGGCAATATCATCTACTATTACAACCAGAGTGTCACATTCCAGAAACACGGCAACGAAAGCAATCCTGAGCTGATGAAACTGTGAGGTGTCGCTATTGGGCAGAAAAGGAAAGTATGAGGAATGGCTCACGAATGACAGCCTATTGCTTGTCGAAGGATGGGCGAGGGAAGGCTTATCCGATGAGCAGATATGCCTGAAAATGGGCATATCAAAGGATACGTATTACAGGTGGCAGAAAGATTTTTCCGCATTTTCGGACGCCATTAAAAAGGGCAAAGCCCCTGTCGATATCAAGGTAGAAAATGCACTGCTTAAATCCGCACTCGGTCACACCATAACCCTCAAGAAGCCGGTCAAGGTAAAGCTTGAAAAGCAAAAGGTCGGCGAGGGCAAGGTTGTCGAGGAGCGGATTGAGTACGTTAACGAGGAAGTCTACATTCAGCCGCAGGTTGCGGCTCAGATATTCTGGCTGAAGAACCGCAGACCTGACAAGTGGCGTGACAAGCAGGATATAAATGTAACTGAGGTTGAAGACCTGACCCCTCTTGCGAATTTGTTAAATGAACCAGACGAGGACGATTAATTGGTCACGGTTTTCCCCGAAGCACAAGCGGTACATCCGCAACGCCATGAAATGCAAGATGAGCGTTGCGGAAGGCGCTATACGTTCGGGAAAGACTATAGACCACTGTATCATAGCGGCAATGAAGCTTGAGACCTGCAGGGACAAGATACACCTTGCAAGCGGCTCAACCATTGCCAACGCAAAATTGAATATCGGGGACTGCAACGGCTTCGGGCTTGAGCACCTTTTTCGTGGGAGATGCAGGTGGGGAAAGTACAAGGACAACGAAGCCCTGTATATCAACACACAGACCGGCGAGAAGATAGTTATATTTGCAGGCGGCGGCAAGGCTGACAGCTATAAAAGGATTCTCGGCAACTCATACGGATTATGGATTGCTACCGAGATTAACGAGCACTACGACAGCGACGATTCCCGCACATCCTTTATCAAGGTTGCTTTTGGTAGACAGGTAGCGGCGCAAGACCCGTGCGTTTTATGGGACATGAACCCCTGTCAGCCCGGTCACAAGATATACACCGATTACATAGATGTATATCCTCAGACATATGTCGGAGGGTACAACTATGAGCACTTTACACTTGCTGACAACTACTCCATAACACCTGAGCGGCGCAGGGAGATAGAATCGCAGTATGTTGTAGGCTCTATCTGGTACAAGCGAGACATAAAGGGAGAGCGATGTCTGGCAGAGGGCTTGATATTCCCTATGTACCTTGAAGCAATCGGCACGCCGCCGGATGTACCGTGTGACGAGGAATGCATATCCCTTGACTACGGCACACAGAACCCACTTGCCGCGCTTTATTGGAAACGATACGGGGAAGTGTGGTGGGCTGTGGATGAGTATTACTACTCCGGCAGGAAAAAGCTCGTGCAAAAAACCGATGCCGATTATGTTACTGACATGAAAAGGTTCTATCTCAAGAACCACGAAGTGAAAGAGGACTTTCACGGCGAAGACCGTGACCCTGTTGTAGTCTGCATTATTGACCCGTCTGCATCATCCTTTATAGCCGCTATGCGCAGGGAAGATATATTCAAGGTACGCAAGGGCAAGAATGACGTTGGAGACGGCTTGAGGGAAACAGCAACTGCCCTGCAGGAAGGCTACATAAAAATCTCAGAGGTATGTACCAACTGGAAAACAGAAGCATCCGGCTATATATGGGATTCTACAAAGGTAGAGGATGCGCCCGTCAAGGTTGATGACCATTTAATGGACTCGACAAGGTATCTCGTTAAGACCTTAAAACTGGCACTGCCGAAGGAAGAATACAAAGGAGTATATAACAGCTAATGTATACGTATCAGGATTTACAGCAGGTAAACGATGGGGAACTCATCGGCTTCCTGCATGGGGCAATAGTCGCATACTGCGGAGAAAAGGAGTATGTTGATGCAGAAATCGCGGAAGAGTATTACAAGCGCCGGAATGTAACAATTATGGAGTACCAGAAGCTTCTGTACACAATCACCGGCAAGGCTATTCCCGACAACTACAGTGCCAATTTTAAGCTGAGGTCTAACTGGTTATACTACTTTGTGACACAGCTTAATCAGTACCTGCTCGGGAACGGCGTTACATTCAAGGATGATGGGACAAAGGAAAAGCTCGGCAAGGACTTTGATAAAATGCTTAAAAAAGCCGGGAAATGTGCGCAGGTGCATAATGTATCATACGGCTTTTTCAACCTTAACCACCTTGAAGTGTTCAGCAAACTTGAGTTCTGCCCTTTTTTCGATGAGGAGAACGGCGCACTGTGTGCAGGTCTGCGCTTCTGGCAGATTGACCCGACAAAACCGCTGAGAGCTACATACTACGAGCTTGACGGCTACACGGAACTTATATGGCGCAAGGGCGAGGAAGGAGAAGTGCTGGAGCCTAAAAGGGCATACACAAAAGTGGTGCGCCATAGTGATGTGGACGGAACAGAAATTTATGACGGCGATAATTATCCGACTTTCCCCATCGTGCCGTTGTGGGGCATCAACAAGCAGTCTGAGCTCGAAGGCAGGCGAGAATCCATTGACTGCTATGACCTCATCAAGTCCGGCTTTGCAAATACGGTGGATGAAGCGTCATACATCTATTGGGCTATTCAGGGCGCAGAAGGCATGAAGGACATGGACTTGGCAAAGTTTGTTGAGCGCATGAGAGCCCTGCATGCCGCAGTCGTTGACGCTGAGGGAGCGAAGGCTGAGCCCAATCACATCGAAGCGCCATATGCATCAAGGGAAGCACTGCTTGACAGGCTTGCACAAGACCTGCACCGGGACTTCATGGGGTTGGATATCCGCAACATTGCAAGCGGTGCTGATACCGCGACACAAATCAAGGCGGCGTATGAATGGCTTGACGAAAAAGCAAGCGACTACGAGGACGGCGTATTTGCTTTTATTGACGGTATCCTTGCTATTGCCGGAATAGAAGGCGAAGTGCCCACATTAAGCAGGAGTAAAATCGTAAACACGGGCGAAGAAATAACCAACGTTCTGCAGGCGGCTGATTCCCTCACGCCTGATTATGTCACCAGAAAGATTCTGACCCTGCTCGGCGATGGAGACCTTGCGGATGAAATCATCAACGAACGGGATGCAGAGGACATAGAAAAGCTTGACATTGAGACCGCCGAAAACGCCGAAGAACCGCAGGAAGTAGAACAGCCTAACATTCCCCCGGAAACGGAGTAAAAAGCCCTTACAGGGGCGCAGAAGGGGCTTAAATGGCAGATAGAGCGCATGTTATAACCGACAAGGTAATAAAACAGACAGAGAAGCGCCTGCAAGAGGAGTACAGCAAAGCGGCAAAGGAGCTTGAGGAAAAGTTCAGGGATTATTTCCGGCGGTACGAGGTAAAGGATAAAAAATGGCGTGAGTGGGTTGCGCAGGGTAAAAAGACCGAAAAGGAATATAAGGAGTGGAAAAAGGGGCAGTTGATTGTCGGCAAGCGGTGGAGAGAAATGAAGGAAACCGTCACCGAAGATATGCGCAATGTAAATCGAGTTGCACGGCAGATATGCGAAGGGCAAAGGGTTGACATTTACGCCATCAACCATGCATACGGAACATACCAGATTGAGCGCTACGGCGTGAACACATCATACACACTTTACAACCACGAAGCCGTTGAAGAAATAATCCGCAATAACCCGGAGCTGATGCCGCCACCCGGGAGAAAGGTATCTCTGCGAATAGCAGAAGGCAAAGCAAAGCGGTGGTCAAAACAAAAAATACAGTCCGTCGCTATACAGGC
>Ga0247611_10000872_pt1 | contig 57699 bp, 65 predicted proteins | sample 177DNAGHGhighgp2_FD_192422 | JGI IMG/M metagenome (GOLD analysis project Ga0247611, IMG submission 192422) | Sheep rumen microbial communities from Palmerston North, Manawatu-Wanganui, New Zealand - 1770 DNA GHGhigh gp2 | ecosystem: Host-associated > Mammals > Digestive system > Stomach > Rumen... | reverse complement strand
GTTTTCAGAGAATAATTTCTCTATATTTAAATTGGTGACGATAGCAAAGAGGATACACCTGTTCCCATCCCGAACACAGAAGTTAAGCTCTTTAACGGCGAAAATAGTGTTAAAGCGAAAATAGCAAGTTGCCAATTTTTTTTTTGCTTTTTTATTTGTTTTTACTATTGTTATAATAGTTTTTTTTTTATATAATTATATTGGTGATAAAATGGAATATAAATTTACAACTTGTAGTGTTGATGAAACTATTGAATTAGCTCAAAATTTTGAATCTGAAAAATTCCCAAATATGGTTATTTGTTTAAATGGTGAATTAGGAAGTGGTAAAACTATTTTTACTAAAGGTTTTGCACAAGCTATGGAAATTACTGATACTATTACTTCTCCTACTTTTACAATAATTAAAGAGTATGAAGGAGATATGCCTTTATATCATATGGATGTTTATAGATTAGATGATGATAGTTGTGATATTGGTATTGAGGAGTATTTTAGTAAAGACGGTGTATGTATAATTGAATGGGCAGATAATATAAAGGATATTCTTCCTAAAGAGCGTTTAGATATTAAATTTAAAGTAGTTGATGAGAATAAACGTTGTCTTGTTATTAATGCTTATGGTAAACAATATGAGGAATTATGTGAGGCGGTTTTATGATTTCTTTATTTGTTGATACTGCTTTATCTTTTATTAGGATTGCAATTTTTAAGGATGATTGTTTAGTTGATTTTATAAATGAAAAGTGTGAAAGGAATATGTCTTCATTATTTGATATTAGGGTTAGAGATTTATTTAATAGGAATTCTTTATCTTTTTGGGATGTTGATAAAATTTATACTGTTACTGGTCCTGGTTCTTTTACTGGTATTCGTGTAGGTATGACTTTTTCCAAGGTGTTAGCATTTTCTTTGAATAAAAAAATTACTCCTATTTCAGAATTACAGGTTATTGCTTCTTCTAAGTCAAATAGGTTAAAGGCTCCTTTAATTGATGCAAGAAGGGGGTTTGTATATGCTGGTATATATGATGAGAATTTAAACAATATTTTAGATGATAAATATATTTTATTAGATGATTTTCTGAACATAAGTGAAGATGTTCAATATATTAGTTATGATAATTTTGAAGATATTTGTACTCTTGAACCTAATATTGATTTTGAGAAAATTGTTAATAAAAACAAGAATAAGGAACAAGTGGATCATCATGTTTTAATACCTAATTATTTAAAATTAACTGAAGCTGAGGAGAATTTAAGAAGGAAAAATAACAATGTTGACCAGTTATAATAGTAGTTATTTTAATTCTTTAAAGAAAATTGTTAAGGATTTTAATGTTGATTATTTAAAACAAGATAATCCTTTTTTAAAAAATTATGTTTTTTTAGATAGTAATAATGTTATTGGTTTGATAAGTTATTCATTAATATATGATAGAATTGAGTTGGAATATATTTGGGTTAAAGAAGAGTATAGGAAAAGTGGTATTGCTTCTCAAATGATGGATTTAATGTTTAAAGAAAATGTTAAAAATATTACATTAGAGGTTAGAAAATCTAATGTGGGTGCGATTTGTCTTTATAAGAAATATGGTTTTGTTATTGCTTCTTTAAGACATAACTATTATGGTGATGAAGATGCTTATTTAATGATTAGAGAGATGATGTAAATGAAAGATACATATATATTTGCGATAGAGTCTAGTTGTGATGAGACTAGTGCTTCTATTATAAAAAATGGTTGCGAGGAGATAGCTACAGTTATTTCTACTCAAATATCTACTCATAAGGAGTATGGTGGAGTTGTTCCTGAAATAGCAAGTCGACTTCATATTAATAATATTACTTTAGTTTTGGAAGAAACTTTAGAAAAGGCTAATATGAAAATGTCAGATATGGATGCGATTGCGGTTACATATGGTCCTGGTTTGATTGGTTCGTTATTAGTTGGTGTTGAGGCTGCTAAGGCTTTATCTATGATTTATAATAAACCATTAATACCTGTTCATCATATTGCAGGACATATATATGCGAATAATTTGGTTAAGCCTCTTAAATTTCCTCTTATTGCGCTTGTTGTAAGTGGTGGTCATACTGAGCTAATATACATGAAAGAGCATTATTCTTTTGAACGTATTGGTGGTACATTGGATGACGCTGTTGGTGAGGCGTATGACAAGGTTGCTCGTGTTATTGGTGTTCCTTATCCTGGTGGCCCATTGGTCGATAAAATGGCTCATATAGGCAATGATACATATAATTTACCTATGCCTTTGGATGATGACAGTTATAATTTTAGTTTTAGTGGTATTAAGAGTGCTGTTATGAATTTAGTTAATAATGAGAAACAGCGCGGTAATGATATTGTTAAAGATAATTTAGCTTGTTCTTTTCAAAATAGAGTTGTAAGTGTTATTGTAAAAAAAACAATGAAGGCTTTAGTAGATTATGATGTTAATAATTTGATTATTGCTGGTGGTGTTTCTGCAAATAAAGGTTTACGTGAAGCGTTTACTGACGAGTGTAGTAAAAATGGCATTGATTTAACTATTCCTGAAATAAAGTATTGTACCGATAATGCCGCAATGATTGGTGCAGCAGCATATCAGTTGTATTTAAAGAAAAGATTTTGTGATATTGATTTAAATGCAAAAGCAAGTGATAAACTAAATTAATATTTAGTTTTTTTTTTACAAACAATTGTTCTTTTTTTGTTTAATTTTTATTTTAAATATGATATTATGTTATAGGTGATTAGTATGGATTTGGTAGGGTATAATGAGAAACAAAAAGAAGCTATTTTAAAAACTGATGGTCCTATTTTGATTATTGCAGGTGCAGGAAGCGGTAAGACTCGTGTTCTTACTACTAAGATTTCTTATTTAGTAGATAATGGTGTTCCTACAGATAGTATTTTAGCTATTACTTTTACAAATAAGGCTGCTAAAGAAATGAAGGAACGTGTTATTGGTATGCTTGGAACCATTGGTTATCAGATTAGAATTTCTACTTTTCATTCTTTTGGTGTTTTTTTAATGCGTGAGCATTATGATTTATTAGGTTTTAAGGAAAATTTTACTATTTTGGATAGTGATGATTCTTTGACTTTGATTAAGAAAATTATGAAGGATTTGAGTATTAATGTTAAGGATTATAATCCTCGTGCGATAAGAAATAGCATTAGTAGTTCTAAAAATGAGTTGATTAGTGCTTCGGATTTTGAAAGGTTTATTGGTAATGATTTTGATCAAAAGGTGTATGAAGTCTATAAGAGGTATGAAAAAAAATTATTGCTTAATAATTCTTTAGATTTTGATGATTTGTTGTTTTTACCTATTAAGTTGTTTAAAGAACATCCTGAGATATTGAAATTTTATCAGGAATTATATCAATATATAATGGTTGATGAATATCAGGATACTAATGAGGCTCAGTATATTTTGATTAAAATGTTGAGTGCTTTAAATCGTAATATATGTGTCGTTGGTGATGAATCTCAATCTATATATTCTTTTAGGGGGTCTAATTACAGGAATATTTTAAATTTTGAGAAAGATTATAAAGATTGCAAAACTATTTTACTTGAACAAAATTATCGTTCTACATCTACAATATTAGATAGCGCTAATGATGTTATTAAGAATAATAAGCATCGTAAAGATAAAAAGTTATGGACTCTTAATGGGGTAGGTGACAAGATACAATATTTTAAGGCTTTAGATGAGAAGGATGAAGCTCGTTATGTTGTTCAAGAGATAAATAAGTTAGTTAATTCTGGTGAAAGTAAGAGCGATATAGCTATTTTATATAGGACTAATGCGCAATCTCGTGTCATGGAAGAAGCTTTGCTTAAAGAGAATATTTCTTATAAGGTTGTTGGTAGTTTTTACTTTTATAATCGAAAGGAAATTAAGGATTTAATTTGTTATTTGAAATTAATTTATAATACGAATGATGATATTAGTCTTCAAAGGATCATTAATGTTCCTAAACGTGGAATTGGATTAAAAACTATTGATAATTTGGTTAGTAAAGCTAATTTGAATAATAGTAGTATTTTTGATGTAATTGATGATGGTAAGGAATTGAATTTTAAAATTATGATTAATGGAATTCGTTCTAAGCTTGATAGTTATACTTTAACAGAGTTAGTTGATTTAGTTTTAGATAAATCTGGTATGAGGCAAGAATTAGAAGGCGACACAAGTATTGATTCTGAAATTAGACTTGAAAACTTGGAGGAATTTAAGTCTATTACTAAGGCATTTGAAGAAAAAAATGGTATCGTATCTTTAGAGGATTTTTTAACTGAAATTAGTTTAGTATCTGATGTTACGGAGCATAGGGAAGATACTGACGTAGTAACTTTAATGACAGTTCATTCTGCTAAGGGTCTTGAATTTGAAAATGTTTTTTTAATTGGTATGGAAGAGGGAGTGTTTCCTCATAGTAATTCTTTTTTCGATGATGAGGCTTTAGAAGAAGAACGACGTCTTTGTTATGTTGCGATAACTCGTGCTAAAAAGCATTTATGGATTGTAAATGCTCATAAGAGATTATTATTTGGTAATGATAGTTATAATCAACCTAGTAGATTTATTGGTGAAATTAATCCTAATAATATTGTTGAAAGTGCTTCTAAGCGTAGTTTTTCTGATAATCATTTTGATAATAAGAATTTAATTAATGATGATATTGATTATGGTCCAGGTGATAAAGTTGTTCATGATGTTTTTGGTGAGGGTGTTGTTATAAGTATTGACGGTTTTATTGCGAGTATTGCATTTTCTCATCCACATGGTGTTAAGAAATTGTTAAAAGGTCATAAAAGTATTAAGAAATTATAGCGAATATCTATTAAAAAAAAGTAATATATGTTATAATTATTATGTAAGGTGGAGGGTATGATATGGTATTAAGTTTAATGGATACATTGAAAGATTTTGCTGATAAATTGAGAGAGTGGACTATATCAAATACTAACAATCCTTTATTTTGGTTACTTGCTTTTCTGTTAGGTATTTTGGTATTTAAGTTTACTTATGATGCTTTAAATAAATGATTAATTTTGATCATTTATTTTCATGACGGGGTGATTAAATGAATGATAGAATGCAAGAAATAATTGATATTTTAAATGAGGCAAATTATAATTATTATGTTTTAGATAATCCTACTATTACTGATCAAGAGTATGATAGGTATATGCAGGAACTTATTAAGCTAGAAGAAAAATATCCTGAGTTAAAGCGTGATAATTCTCCGACTAGTCGTGTTGGTGGAACTGTTATTGATGAGTTTAAAAAGGTAACTCACAATATTCCTATGCTTAGTTTGAGTAATGTTTTTAATGAAAGTGAAATTATTTCTTTTGATGAACGTATTCGTAAAGAGGTTAAGAATCCCAAGTATGTTGTTGAGCCTAAAATTGACGGTTTATCTGTTTCCCTTTATTATGAGAATGGTGAATTTGTGAGAGGTGCGACTAGAGGTGACGGTGTTACCGGTGAGGATATTACTCATAATGTTTTAACTATTAAGAATGTTCCTTTGAAGTTACGTGAAAATGTTACTATTGAAGTACGTGGTGAGATTTATATGGATAAGGATACTTTTAATAACATTAATGAAGAAAGAAGACGTAACGGTTTTTCTTTGTTTGCGAATCCCCGCAATACTGCTGCTGGTAGTATTAGACAGTTAGATTCTAAGATTGCTGCTAGTCGTAATTTGAAGACTTTTATTTATCATTTGCCAAATGCTCTTGATTATGGAATTCATTTTCATAGTGAAGCTTTAGAGTATATGAAAAGGTTAGGCTTTACTGTTAATGAGCATATTACTCGTGTTAGTAGTATTGACGATTTACTTCTTTATGTTTCTTATTGGACTGAACATCGTGATAGTTTACCTTATGAAATTGATGGATTAGTTATAAAACTTGATGATATTGATCTTCAACAGAGGTTGGGGTTTACCGCTAAGTATCCTAAGTGGGCTACTGCTTATAAGTTTCCTGCAACTCGTGTTTTGACTAAGTTAAAGGAAATTAAGTTCACTGTTGGTCGAACTGGTCAGGTAACGCCTAATGCTATTTTAGAGCCTGTTAGATTGATGGGAAGTGTTATTAGTAAGGCTACGCTTCATAATGAGGATTATGTTTTGTCTAAGGATATTAGGACTGGTGATATTGTTTCTATTATTAAGGCAGGGGACGTTATTCCTAGAGTCGAGGAAAGCATTGTTGAGCGTCGTACTGGTTCTGAAATTCCTTTTGTTATGACTGATGTGTGTCCTATATGCGGTAGTAAACTAGTTAAGAAGGATGCAAGTTATTATTGTGTTAATCCGTCTTGTGATGCTAAAAATATTGAAAAATTGATTCATTTTGTATCTAGGGATGCAATGAATATTGATGGCTTTGGTGACCAAATTGTTGAAGATTTTTATAATATGGGTTATTTAAGAAGTTATACTGATTTTTATAGTTTAAGTAATTATAAAGATGAGTTAATGGAATTAGAAGGATTTGGATCTAAAAGTATTAATGCTTTATTATCTAGTATTGCAGAATCTAAGAATAATTCTTTGGAAAGGTTATTATTTGGATTAGGTATTAGATATGTTGGTAGTAAGACTGCTAAAATATTGGCAAGAAATTTTGGCGATATAGATTCTATTATGAACTCTTCTTATGATGATCTTGTAAGTGTTCGTGATATTGGAACTGTTATTGCTAAAAGTATAGTTGAATTTTTTTCTGATGAAGAAAATGTTAAATTAATTTCTTCTTTGAAAGAGATTGGTGTTAATATGAAGTATGATGGTCCTGCTTTAGTTCAGGATGATGCTTTTTCTGGTAAGACTTTTGTTCTTACTGGAACTTTGAAAAATTATAAACGTAATGAGTTAAAAAGTATTATTGAGTCTAAAGGAGGAAATGTATCTGGTTCTGTTAGTAAGAAAACTGATGTTGTTATTGTTGGGGATTCTCCTGGTAGTAAGTATGATGATGCATTAAAGTTAGGTATTACTATATGGAATGAGATTGATTTAGTTAGTAAATTAGGAGGTTAGTTATGGATATTTGGAATAAATTTAAAGGAAGTAAATGGAAGGAATCAGTTGATGTTAATGATTTTATTATTAACAATTATACTGAGTATAAGGGTGATGAATCATTTTTAGTTGGTTCTACTTCTAAGACTGATAAAGTATGGAATAGATGTAAGGAGTTAATTTCTGAAGAGTTAAAGAAGGGTGTTCTTGATGTTGATACTGTTAATATGAGTGGTATTGATTCTTTTGCACCTGGTTATATTGATAAGGAGAATGAGGTTATTGTTGGTTTACAAACTGATGCTCCTTTAAAGAGAATGGTTAATCCTTATGGTGGTATTAGAATGGTTTATAATGAGCTTGATGCTTATGGTTATAAATTAGATCCTGAAGTTGATAAGCGTTTTAATGAGTATCGTAAAACTCATAATCAAGGTGTTTTTGATGCTTATACAAAGGAGATTCGTGCTGCTCGTAGTGCGCATTTATTAACTGGTTTACCAGATGCATATGGTAGAGGTCGTATTATAGGTGATTATCGTAGAATTGCTTTATATGGTATTGATTATTTAGTTGAATGTAAACAAAAAGATTTGGATAGTATTACTGATATTACAGAGGATAATATTAAGTTGCGTGAGGATGTTAGTGAACAAATTCGTGCTTTAGGTAAGATTAAGAGTATGGCTTCTAAGTATGGTTTTGATATTAGTAAACCTGCTAGTAATGCTCGTGAGGCTGTTCAATGGTTATACTTTGGTTATTTAGCTGCTATTAAAGAAAATAATGGTGCGGCTATGAGCTTAGGTAGAACTTCTACTTTCTTAGATATTTATATTGAAAATGATATTCGTGAGGGTGTTTTAACTGAGGAAGAGGCTTGTGAGTTGATTGATCAATTTATTATTAAATTGAGAATTGCTCGTCATTTAAGAACACCTGAATATAATGATTTATTTGCAGGAGATCCTACTTGGGTTACGGAGTCTATTGGTGGTATGTTAGATGAAAATAGGTCTTTTGTTACTAAGACAAGTTTTAGATATTTAAATACTTTAATTAATTTAGGACCTGCTCCTGAACCTAATATGACTATTTTATGGTCTAATGGTTTACCTGAAAATTTTAAAAAGTATTGTGCGAATATTTCTATTAAGACTGATGCTATTCAATATGAAAATGATGATTTAATGAGACCAATTTATGGTAATGATTATGCGATTGCTTGTTGTGTTAGTGCTATGCAAGTAGGTCGTCAAATGCAATTCTTTGGTGCTCGTTGTAATTTGGCTAAGGCTTTGCTTTATTCTATTAACGGTGGTGTTGATGAGGTATCTGGTAAGGTTGTTGTTAGTGGATTAGAGAAGATTGATTCTGAATATCTTGATTATGATGATGTTATGAAGCATATGGATATTGTAATGGGTCGTGTTGCGAAGACTTATGTTGATGCGATGAATATTATTCACTATATGCATGATAAATATGCTTATGAAGCTGGTCAGATGGCTTTACATGATACTAATCTTGATAGATTAATGGCATTTGGTGTTGCAGGATTGTCTGTAGTTGCTGATAGTTTGAGTGCAATTAAGTATGCTCGTGTTAAACCTATACGTAATAGTGAGGGTATTGCTGTTGATTTTTCTATCGAGGGCGATTATCCTAAGTATGGTAATGATGATGATCGTGTTGATTCTTTGGCTGTTATGATTGTTAATAAGTTTTATGATGAGTTAAAGAAACATAAGCTTTATAGGGGTGCTAGACATACATTATCTATTTTAACTATTACTTCTAATGTTGTTTATGGTAAGAATACTGGTGCAACTCCTGATGGACGTAGTGCAGGTGTGCCTTTTGCACCTGGTGCTAATCCAATGCATGGTAGGGATTCAAGTGGTGCTTTAGCTTCTTTAAATAGTGTTGCTAAATTGCCTTATTGTGGTGTTTGTCAGGATGGTATTTCTAATACTTTCTCAATTATTCCACAAGCTCTTGGTAATGATGATGCTCGTGTTAATAATTTAGTTGGTATTTTGGATGGATATTTTAAACAAGGTGCACATCACTTGAATGTAAATGTTTTAAATCGCGAAACTTTGGAAGATGCTATGGAAAATCCAGATAAGTATCCAATGCTTACTATTAGAGTTTCTGGTTATGCTGTTCATTTTAATAGGTTAAGTCGTGAACAACAGTTAGAGGTTATTAGTAGAACTTTCCATGGTGAGATGTGATAGGTCATATTGATTCTATTGAGACTTTAGGACTAGTTGATGGTCCTGGTATTAGGGTTGTGGTGTTTTTACAGGGTTGTCCTTTAAGGTGCTTGTTTTGTCACAATCCTGAGACTTGGTCTTTAAATGATAAGTTTTTGATTACTCCAGATGAATTGGTTAGACATATTTACAAGTATAGAAATTATTTTGGTAATGATGGTGGTGTTACTTTTTCTGGTGGCGAGCCAATGTTACAACATGATTTCTTGTTGGAGTGTTTGAAACTTTGTAAGAAAATGGGAATTCATACTTGTCTTGATACTTCTGGTGCTTGTTCTAATTATGAGGATATTTTAAAGTATGTTGATTTGGTTATTTGGGATGTTAAGGGTCTTGATAGCGATGGTTATCGTAATATGACTGGTCAAGATATAAATCCTTCTTTGAGATTTTTAGATTATTGCCAGAGTATAAATAAAAAAATGTGGATTAGGCAAGTGATTGTACCTGGTATTAATGACAATATTGATTATATTAATAGGCTTAAAGAATTTATTAGACCTTTAAAAAATATTGAAAAAATTGAATTACTTCCTTATCATTTACTTGGTGTTTCTAAGTATAGACAGCTTGGTATTCCTTATAGATTAGAGGGTGTTCCTGCTATGGATAAGGGTAAGTGTGATGAGTTATTTAAAGTATTAATGTCTTAGTATATTGATACTTTTTTTACATTTTTTTTGTTATTTATTTGTTTGTATATTTATTTTCTGTTCATTATTTGGTATAATTATATTTACAATGGAAGGGTATGATAGTATGGATAATAATTTAAATAATGGTTCTGGTATTCCTAATGTTAGTGATATAAAGTTTGAGGATACTCCTGCTGAATCTTTTGAAAATATATATGGTGGAGGAGCTAGTCAGGAAGCAAGTCCAAGTATGAGTGTTGATGTTAATGATGGAGTAAATATGATTCTTAATCCTGAGATTAATAATCAAATGCCAAATTTTAGTGAAGTTAATCAGGTTAATAGTCAATCGGGTATTGCAGCTCAGCCTAGTCCTATAAATAGTGTTGGTGGTGTTTCTGCTTCTAGTGTTAATCAAATACCTGTTAATAATGTACAATCTGAACCACAGATTAATGTGTCAAATTCGGTTAATGTTTCATCTAATTCTATAAATAATTCTCAATCTGTTTTAGGTGGTAATGGTGTTGTTGGAAATCCATCTAATACTGTAGTTAATCCAACTCAACAGGCAGGTAGTAATGGTTTTCAATCGCAATCTGTTGCAGAGTCTAATCCTGGTTTTAGTAATCAATCAGTTAGTTTAAATGCGACACAATCTGTTAATAGTCCTCAGGTAGATACAAGTGTAAATATGGGAGTATCTAATGTCGGTCAGGTTATGACATCTAATCCTGTTGATGTATCAAGTAATGGTGCTCAATTATCTGACGTAAGTATTAATGCAGAGAAAATGCAATCAATTGAAGAACAGTTGTCTAAGACTAGTCAATATAATCCGTCTGATTTTCAACAGGAACAAATTGTTATTCCTACTGATAATCAATCTGATAAAAGTAAATCTGGTTTAACATTTGTTGTTGTCTTATTTATTATTCTTGGTGTTGCTATTGCGCTTATGCCTCAAATTATTAAGATGATTAAGTAAAGTGGACTTTTATGTCCTTTTTTTTATTTGCTATTTTTTATGTCTTGTGGTACAATATGTGAATCAATGAGCTAAGTGTATATAAATATAGGAAGATAATTAGGGGGAGTTTTAAATGGAAAAGTTTTTAGAAAGTATTGATTGGAGAACATTGGATGATATTGATTTTGTTCAGTATACTGTTAGATTGCGCAAAGAGAATGTTTTGTTAAGAGATGTGGTTAATGATATTCCTGAAATTCTTAAGAGGATAAAGAACATTTATAATTCTGATAAGTATGATGTAGGTATAAAGAAAGTGTGTAAGTCATCTTATAGAGTTCTTAAATCTGTTTATATGTGTAGGAGTATAAGTAAAATTGCTAAAGATTCTAGTTCTGTTAGTTTTGAAAAAAGAAAGAAGATTATTGATTATTCGGAAGGGTTGAGTTCGACTTCTAGCAGATTATGGGGAACAGCAGTTTATGAGTTTATGCAAAGGTGTAGATGTTATACAACGCCTACAGAATTGACTAATAATGATTTTGATAATTTGAGGGATATTTTTGAAAACTTTAGAGAATTATATGATTCATGTGAAGATAAGAATGATTTTTATATGTATTTATATTCGAAATTGAGAATTAATTTTTTAAAGTTATCTAGATATTATTCTAAATTGTGTGAATTATATTTTTGTTCTGTACATTTAAATAGTGAGTTAAATTGTTCATCTATTTATTCTTATGATGATATTCGTAATATTGGTAAGATGGTTGAAGGCTATAAATCTTTTATTGTATGTTTAAGTTCTTATGATGATAAATTATATTTGTTGACATCTGATAATGATATTGATAATACATTTTATAATTTAATAAAGGTTTATAATATGAAATGTGTTTCTACGGGTGATGAGAATCAGCTTTTTTATATGTTAAGTGATGATATAAGTGATGAATCTATTAGTCATATTAATAAATTGTTTAAAATGAAATTGGTTGCTGATAAATTTGAAGTTTTTTATGATAATAAAAGGTTTTTATATGATGTTGTTCTTAGGGATTCTGTATATAGAGATTATTTAATTAGTAAAACATATGAGAATCATTATTCTCCTAAAATTTCATGTTTAAAAGGTACACATATAAAAAAAGAAGATTTATCTATAGAAGATTTAGAAAAAGTTAATGAATATGAAGATAATTATACTGAGCTTTATTATAAACGAAAAGAGCAAGAAGGTTTATTAAAAGAGGAAGAAAGAAGACGTTGGGAAGAGGAAAGACGTTTAAAGCAGGAGCAATTTGAGAAGTCATCTGTTGAGTTAATGTTGGAGTATTTGGAGGAGAACCCAAATAGTAATGAGGTTTTTTGTGAGAAACATAAAATTACTTTATTGCACTTTAATAAGGTATTAAAGTTTATAAAGGATAATAATCCGGAGTTATATGATGTTTATAGTGAAATTATTACTAAAAAAAGGGATCAAAGATATGTGATATTATATAATCGTATGATTAATGTTTTACATACAATTATGAATTGTGATGATGAGTATGTTTTATTAGATTATTATAGATGTACTAAGTTTCCAATTGAGGGTATGTATCGTCTATTAAGGGGTAAAGTTACAAAGGAAGAACAAAAGTATTTAACTATGTTTTATAAAAAGTATGGAAAAGATAGTGAATTAGATAAGTCTGGAATAAGAAATATTTTTGATAATTTAAACATTCAATATAAATTATCCGATAATTCTATTTATAAGGTAACTGATGAAGTTAAAGAGAAAGTATTAGTTAAATTGTATAATCAAGGCATACCTATTACTACTTCTACATTTAATTTAATGTTAAAGTGTAATATTGATGAAATGGAAAAAAGTTTAGAGTTTAAAAAAAAGTAATGTATGTGTATTAACAAAAAAGCGTAGATAGTTTAATCTACGTTTTTTGATAGTTCTATTATTAGGTCCATGTTGTCATCATTTGCCATTATGTTTTTATGTATTTTATTGCATTTTTCACATTTGTATATTATTTTGTATGTGTTTTTAAATTTTTCTATTCCTATTGGTTTTAGCAGTCCTTTACAAGTGTTTTGTCTATCTCCTGGATTTATGTCTAAGTGTTTTGAGTATAGACAGTGGTTACAATGATCTCTTGTTGTATAGTTTAGTTTTTCTATTTTTTGTTTACAATTTTCACATATAAATTCTTCGTCAAGTTTTGTAAATTGTTTCATTTAATCACCAGTTTTATTATATCAGATATTATTATTTTATAAAACCGTTTTGTATGTATTTTGTTTCGTTTATTACTACGAATGCTTTTTGGTCGTTTTTGTTTATTAGTGTTTTTAGTTCGTTTATTGTTTTGTTGTTTATTTGTATTATAAGCATAATTTGGTTTTTGTTTTCTATATTTATTGTTGTTACTCCATATTTGTTTTTTCTTAGTATGTTTTCTAGGTTTTTATTTGTTGTTATTACTTGTACTGTTACGTATCCTTTTATGTATTTGTTTGATATTATTCCTCCTATATATGTTCCTGTTGAAAAACCTAAAGCATAAGAGAAGACTATAAATATACTGTTATTTTCTGTGTTTAGTGCTTCTTTTACTACTAAAAACCATACTGTAATTTCTAAGAATCCTATTATACTTGCGATTATGTTTTTGTTTTTGACTGTCATTATTGTTCTTACTGTTCCAAGCGATACATCTAGTATTCTTACTAAGAATATTTTTATGCATAGTAAAAGCATATTATCACCTTTTTTATTTTGTGTAATATGCTTTTAATTATACTTATAAGAATATTATTACTAAACTTCCTACTATTATGCAGTATACTACAAAGTAGATAAGTTTTCCTTTTTTTACAATGTTTTTGAACCATATTGTACCAATGTATGTGAATATAAATGCCATAATCATACTTATTCCATAGTAAATGTATTGTGTTAGTGTTAGGCTTGCTTCAAGTAGGTCTTTCATTCCTAATATAGCCGTTGCGATACTTATTGGGATGTATAGTATGAATGAGAAGTCAAATGCTACTTCACGTTTTAGGTTTTTAAACATTCCTCCCACTATTGTTGCGCCGCTTCTGCTTATTCCAGGAAGTAATGCGACTACTTGGAATAGCCCTATTGTTATTGCGTCTTTTAGTGTTATTTGTTTTGATTCTTTTATTCCTTTGAAGTCTTTTATTACAAATAAAAATATTGATGTTATTAAAAGTGTTAGTCCTACGAATTTTACATTTTCTTCTAGAAAGTCAAATAGTCCTAGTTTTTCTACTATTAGTCCTACTAGTCCTGCTGGTATTGTTGCGATTATTATATACCAACTATATTTATAGTCGTCGTAGTATTTTTTTTCTTTTGTTTTTATGTATGTAAAGAATCCTTTTATTAGTTTTATTATTTTTTTTCTAAATAGTATTAGTATTGCTAGTAGGCTACCAAAGTTTGTGATTGTAGCGAGTATTCCATAGTCTATTGTGTCTAGTCCTTTTAGTAGTTTTTGAAATATTAGTAAGTGTCCACTTGATGAAACTGGTATTGGTTCTGTTATTCCTTGTATTATTCCTAAAAATATATATTTTATTAATTCCATATAATCACCTATTTAATTATATACTATTTTTCGTTATTAATAAATATTATTTTTTTTATTTCATAGTATTTATTACAGGTGGTGTTATGTTTATTAGGGTTTTTGTTTTTGTTTTGGGTTTTATTTTTTCTATTATTGGTCTTATTTATGATATATGTTATTTGAATTTGTTGACTCTTGGGTATAATTTTTCTTTTTATGTTAAGTTTATATTTAGTAGGGTTGAGTGTTTATTGTTTTTTATTGGTGTTTTTATTATGTTGTTTTCTTTGTTTTTGAAAGGGGATAATAATGAGTTACATTTATGATATTTTAGCTAATTTTAATTCTTGTTTTTTTGATTTTTATGATTGGAATTTGGATGATGATATTGTTCATATTAAGAAGCTTCCTATTTTAAGGGTTGACGGTTCTTTTTTGCATTCTGTTAAGTATGGTGATGTTAGGGTTTCTTCTGATTTACTTGATAAGATTTATAAGCGTTCTGATTTTTTTAAGGTTAGTAAGAATAAGTTTTGTTATGTTTGTTCTTTATGTGATGGGTGTGAGGCTATTATTGTAAGGTTTGATTCTAAGGGTTGTGTTATTGGTAGAAGTAGTATGTTAATTGATGAAGAGAATGAGGTTATTGATATTTGTGATGGTCTTGATAAGTGTTCTTTTGATATTTCTGTTTCAAGTGTTTCTTTTGATTTTTTTAAGACTCGTCATGAGTTATCTATTAATAGTTTTATTTTGGATCAAGTGAAGTCTATGGATTATGATAAGATTAGTTATTTATATTTTGATTGTTTTGATGAGTATGAGTCTGATGTTAAGAAGATTTTGAGTCGCATTATTTATGAGGTTGATAATAATTTTGATTCTATTTATGGTAAAATTTATGATTTTTTGAAGCTTACTTCTATTAATAAGTGATTAATTTATTATTATTAATTTACTTATTTTTTTTATTTTGGTAAAATTATGTTTAGGGTGTTTAGTATGGAGTATAAAGTAATGATTGATGCTTTTGAGGGACCTCTTGATTTGTTATTGCATTTAATTAAGAAGTCTAACATAAATATTTGTGATATTAATATTGTTGATATTACTCGCCAGTATTTGGATTATATTCATTGTATGGAGGAGATGAATCTTGATATTGCGAGTGAGTATTTGTCTATGGCAGCTGAGTTAATTGAAATGAAGTCTAATATTTTGCTTCCTCATGTTGATTCTGATGTTGTGGAAGAGGAAAGACAGGATTTAATTAATAGATTGTTAGATTATGAACAGTATAAAGGTATGATTGGTTATTTTAGAAGTTTAGAGAGTGATAGAAGGGATTATTTCACTCGTGAACCAGAGGATTTAAAGAATTATGGTTGTGTTAGTGAAGTTCATCTTAATGATGATGTTAGTGTTGATGATTTGGTTAATGCGCTTAATAAGTTTTTTTCTAAGAAGGAGTATTTGAAACCTCTTAATACTAAGGTTACTAGTCGTGAGTATTCTGTTAGTTTGAGATGTGATGAGATTAAGGATGTTTTAAGAAGTAAAGGTAAGGTTCAATTTACTGATTTGTTTGATAGATATGATAAGAGTTTTATTGTTGTTACTTTTTTGGCTATTTTGGATTTAGTTAGGAAGTCTAGTGCGAAGGTTAGTCAGGATAGAAATTTTAATCAGATTTTTATAGAGGATGTGGCATAATGAATTATAAAGGTTTAATTGAAGGTTTATTGTTTGTTTCCGGTGATGAAGGTTTAACTTTAATTGATTTATGTAGTATTATTGGTGTTTCAGATGATGTTATTTTATCAAGTTTAAATGAGTTGATTTCTGATTATGAGAATAGTGATAGGGGAATTCGAATTGAGGTTTTTGGTGAGAGTTATAAGTTGGTTACTAAGAAGGAGTATAAGGAGTATTTGAAGAAACTCGTTCCTGATGAGGAGGATTTATTAACTCAGTCTAATTTGGAAACTTTAGCTATTATTGCTTATAATCAACCTATTACAAGAATGCAGATAGAGGAAATTAGAGGGGTTAATAGTAGTCATGTTGTTAGAAAGTTATTGATGCGTGATTTAATTTGTGAAAAGGGTAGGTCTGAATTACCCGGTAGACCTATACTTTATGGAACTACTGATTTCTTTTTAGATTATTTTGGTATTAATTCTTTGGAGCAGTTACCTCATATTGAATTACCTGATAGTGATGATGATGAGACTAATTTATTTGAGTCTAAGTATAAAGAAAATTGATAATTAGTATTGATTATAATGTTTTTAAATGTTATAATTTATACATGCCGGTGTGATGGAATGGTAGTCATGCTTGACTCAAAATCAAGTGGGTTTTGCCCGTGTCGGTTCAAGTCCGACCACCGGTACCAATAATGATTTATTCGAACTCTTTAGTGGGTTCGTTTTTTTATAGATAAATTGTAAAATAAATATGTAAATATCATTTATATTCATAGAAAAACATATTAAAATAAGGGCTTATGTGTTATACTATGAGAAGGAGGAATGTGTATGGGATTATTTGATATGTTTAAGAAAAAAGAAATTAATAATGATAATATGAAAAAAGCAGATGTTTTTGTCGCAAGAGAAAATTTTTATGCTGATAAAGATGGAAATGTTTTTGGTGCATTTGCACTTACAGAAGATGTTTTAACAGCATTGCCATTAGATCCAAAAAACAGGTTTAAATATCAAGAAAAAACAATAGATAAATGGAAATTAATATTTATAAGTACTACGAATAAAGGCCCAGTTGGTGAATTGGATTATTATTTAGCTTTAGAAAAATTAAAACAATTCTCAGTAGGTGAAAAAGATGGATATTTAATAATTAATCCTCTCACACTCGATGAACAAAAGAGATTAATTAGTGAGGATTAGTTATGTGGTTATTTAAAAAAACAAAACAAATTGATAAAGAGGTATTAAAATATTCCAAAGATAGTTATTGTATTAAAGATAATTATAAAAGCAAAGATTATTTTCTAAGACAACTTGAAGAGGTAAATAAACGTATAGATGAGTATAAGACACTTTTTGATAACGGAGAAGTTAAAGATGAGAATGTTTATTATATGCTCTTATCAAGTAGATTATTGGAAAAAATCGGATTTTTAAATACATTAGGGGAAAGTAAAGAAAATATAAAAAGTTTGGTTGAAGAATATTGTGGTGCTGTTGAGAAAGAATCAGAACATCCTCTTACGTACAATGAAGTTAAAAATATTTTGTCTTTAGCATATTTGTATAATATAGATATAGAAAAAGTAGAATTTGTTAAAAAAAATATGTTAAAAGATACATATATAGATGCATCCTTAGACATGTTGATAAATGGTGTTTTATCAGATAAACCAATAACATCGAAAGATTTTTGTTTTAAATTAACTTTGAGTGGTAATTTTAAAAAAACAGATGGCGAATTTATGAATGTAGTTAATGCTAAAAATCAAGAAGAAATAAATACTGCATTTGTAGAATATTTAAAAACGACAAAAGAAAGTTTTTATAAAAGACAGCTAAAGGAATATGAAAGATTAAGTGAAGACAGATATACCTATACTGGTTCATGTGATTTTATGCTTACAGCTTTGGCAAAAATGTTAAAGATTGATAAAAAATTATTAGATGATTCTAAATTTATTGATATAGATTTAATATAAAAATAATAGGAGGATTATATGGGATTATTTGATGTGTTTAAAAAGAAAAATAATGTGAATGATAAAGAAACTAAAGTCGAGGTTGTCACCAACAATGTAATAAACAATAATATTGAAAATGATAGAAAAATAGAAGGTAAATATAATTTTTTGAATGATTTCAAACATTTAACTGTGTTTACTGGTTTATCTGATGATGAAATAAACTCTTATTCACAAGAATTTTTAGGAAAATTTAAGATTGATTTTCCGGAAGATGTAAAAGAATTTTTAAAAGTAACTAATGGTTTATTTGGTGCAGGTGGGGAATACTTTTTATCAAAAATCAATGACGAAATTAAAAACATAAATCCAAGAATTATTGATAAAACAACATATGACATAATAGGAAGAAATGAAGATTATAGGATGATGACAGACATAGAAGATTTTATAATATTAGGAGAAGACAGTCTTTCATATTATGTATATGATATTAAAAGTAAAAAATATCAAGATTTATCTAATGGTACTTTAGATGTACAAAATGAATATGATGAATTTGCAAAAATGGTTGAAGATGTATTAACTAGAAATAATGTGTAATGGAGGAAATAAGTATGAAAAATGAAAAATTAGATCAAATGGTACATGAAGAAATGTATCTATGTTTTGGTAAAACAGAACAATTACTTGGGGATTTATATAAGATGATTAAAAGTAATCCTGAAAATGATGAGTTAAAGATGATATTTGAAAACCTTTTGTCTATTGCAAAAAGCCAGATAAGAGTTAATGCTGCTGTTAGTGATTCTTATTTTAGTGGAGAAATAAAAAAATATTCTTTGGAAAAAGCAAGAAGAAAGGAACAAGAGTTGTTTAGTACAAAACTTCCTGAAAAAAATAAAAGTAGTAAATAATTATTAAGGAGATTGTATGGGATTTTTTAACAAGAAAAATAATAATATAGAAGAAAATGCGAATTCGATTGATAAGAATGTAAAAGAAAATTATAATATTTTAGATTTTAATGATTTATTGAAAATTAATAATCAAAACTTAAATAGAATATTAAAAAGTATTAATGATGAATCTATTTTTCTTGATGAAGATTTAAGACTAATATGTAAAAGGGAAATTGAACATTTTGAAGAACAATATCAATGTAAATTAGAAGGTTTAATTCCTTTAATAGATGTATCAAATAATGACTTCATCGTTTATATTTGTACTAAAAATACTTTCGGAATGTATAATATTGTAGATGAATTACTTTTTGAAGAAGATATTGATATAACTGAAATTATAAATAAATTAGATTTATATAATAAATAACAATCTGATTAAATAGATGTATGAAAGAGGATATATATGAATATATTTAATTTGCTTAACAAAAAAAATGATAATAAAGTAGAAAAGAAATCTGAATGTAATGATAAACAAAAGTTTGTTGACACTAATATTAGTGATACGGATAATATTTTTAATAATCTAATATATAATGGTGCATGGTTTGGAAAATGTAATATTTCCTTTTTAGGTAAAAATTATATTGTAGATTTTCAAGTGGATGGGTATTCAGAAAAATATGAAATTTTAGATAACCAAAAAATTGCATTTGATATGTTTATTAAAAATTCTAAAGAATTGGAAATTAGTATTTTAGATGAAATATTGTTATATTACAATAAAATTAAGCATCAATATGGATATGATGTAGAAAATAACGACGATTATCCATGTGTTAATGATTCTAAGGAACTTATTTCAATGATTGATTTAGTCGGTATAACGTTACCATACCCAGAAAAAAATGATAGATGTATTTCATTGGTTTTTGATTGTACTTGGGATAAAGAAAATGGTGTTGGTGTGAGATTGAGTAATGAAAAAGTTGTCGAAGTAGGTTTTCAAGATATAGCTTTATAGATAAAAAATATTTGAGGAGGATTTTATGTATGATTTAATGCCATTATTTTTTGGCGGTATAATGTTTATTTTAGGATTAGTTATGGTTATTAATCCTAAAGGCTCAACTAAGAAAGAATTACAGAATGATGTTAGTGCAGTTGCTAAAACTAAGAAAAATGGTTTTATAGTAATTGCTTGTGGTATTATTGTATTAATCATAGGAATTATAAAATTTATTTAAGATGATAAAAAATGATTCTTTATAAACAAATTGTGCTATACTATTATCAGGGATTGATATTAATATTTACTATTGGTGATTGGTTGTAAACTACTTCACCAATCGTACCAATAAGATATTATTCGAACTCTTTAATTAGAGTTCGTTTTTTTTAAAATAGATTAAAAAGATATGGACAACCGTACAATAAAATGATATAATTTTGTATGAATGTCAAGGTGATATTATGTTAGAAAAAGAAAAGTTATATTCTTATTTAAAAAAAAATAATAATTATATTACAACAAAAGAAATAGAAAAATTAGGTATAGATAGAAGAATAATACCTCAACTTATAAAAAATGGATACATAAGAAAAGTAAATCGCGGAATTTATATGAATCCTAATTTTATGGAAGATGAATATTATATAATTCAAATGAGATATCCATATGCTATATTTTCTTATAATACTGCTTTTCATATAATGAATATGACAAATAAGACACCATCTGAAATAGATATTACATCTGTAAGTGGCAAAACTATTAGAGGAAATTACAATGTTCACTATGTATCGGAAGAAAAATATAATTTAGGAATAACAACTGTTGAAAGTCCTTTTGGTAATCCTGTAAAAATCTATAATGCTGAAAGAACAATATGTGATATGTTAAAAAGTAATAATGAATTTGATTTGGAATTACAAAATAGAATATTAAATAAGTATTTTAATAGTAAAAATAAAAATATTAAATTACTAGAAGAATATTCAAAAAAATTAGGAGTATATGAAAAGGTTAATATAATTATTGAGGTGATGATGAAGTGGTAGATTATAGGAATATTGAATCGAAAGCTAAAGAGTTATCTCAAAAGAATAATACTGATTATTATGAAATGCTGCAGAGATTTATGTTTGAAAGAATATTAGAAAGAATATCTGTATCTAAATATAATGATAATTTTATACTTAAAGGTGGATTATTGTTAACAGCTATGTTTGGAATAGACAATAGAACTACTAAAGATATGGATACCACAATTAAAGGATTAAATGTGGAAAAAGAATATATGATAAATGTATTAAACGAAATATTATCTATAAATTTAAATGATGGGGTAAAATTTGATCTGATTAATGTAACTGATATTAGGGAAGATGATGAATACGGTGGTAATAAATATCATATTGTAGGAAGACTTCAAAATATGAAAGTTAATCTTGAAATAGATATATCTACAGGTGATAAAGTTACACCAAGAGAATTAAGGTATAAATATCCACTGGTATTTGAAGATAAACAAATAATAATTAATTGTTATAACATAGAAACAATCTTATCAGAGAAAATAGAAACGATATTAAGAAGAGGAATATATAATAGTAGAATGAAAGACTATTATGATATTTATATGTTTCTTACAAAAATGAAATCCGAAATAAATATGGATAATTTTATGCTAGCTATGAAAAATACTTTTGAAAAAAGAGATTCTTTGAAATATTTAGAAGATTATTCAAATATTTTAAATGAAATAAAAGAATATGATAGAATTTATATACTATGGGATAAATACATAGCAAAAAGAGTATATGCTCAAAATATAAAATTTGGAGATATTCTATCTTTATTATTAGATTTTCTAAATAGCAATAATATTTTAGTAGCAAATTAATCTAAAAAGTTTTGCCGCTTTTTCTGCAACATTTTTGCCGGTTTTTTCTATACTCTTTGACTTTGTAGTAAAAAAAAATATAACAAAGAATTAAAAATATGGTATGATAATATTGGTTAGTATTTATTACTACCTATTATTTTGTATTTAGCATAGTTGTTCGACTTCTTCCGTGCTGGTACCAATGGTGAATTATTCGAACTCTTTGTTAGGGTTCTTTTTTTATATTTTCTAAAAAAAATATATAATTTATTGATTTTTATGTCTTAATTTGATAGAGTTGTTATAGAAGATAGGAGTGAGATAAATGCAGTATGAAGTATTTGATGAGCAAGTAAAACAAGCTGTTTTAATATTGAAAAATAATATTGAATTAATGGATATTTTGGATTTCATTGATAAATTAAATTTACCTAATTTTTATATTGCTGCTGGTAGTATTTTCCAAACTATATGGAATTATTATGATAATAAACCACTTAATGATAAGATAAAAGATATAGATGTTATTTATTATAATAATGAGGATTTATCTGTTGATACAGATATAAAGTATTATAATTTGATTAATGATTATTGTATAAAGAAAGGTTATAAATATGAAATAGATGTATCAAATGAGGCTAGAATGCATTTATGGAAAAAGGAAAAATTTAATATTGATGTTGAACAATATATAAATTCTGAAGATGCCATTAATAAGTGGATAGCAACTGTTCATGCTATAGGAATTACAAAGGATAATGATAATATAAAAATTTATGCACCTTATGGATTAAGTGATATTTATAGTAGGACAATAAGACCAATAAAACATAAGTATAATACAAAAGAAATATATGATAAGAAAGCTAAAAGTTGGAGTGAAAGATTTAGTAATTTAAATATTATTGAATGGTAATATGTTTGTATAAATAATTTTAATGTAGCTAACTAAAGGTAGTTAGTTTTTTTTCTTGACTTTTTATAGTTTTAGTGTATAATATACATCAATTTAAAGGAGGAATTGGTATGGGATATGATATTGTATGTCCGGGATATGATGGCGTTATTTCTGCAAAGTGGCAATGTAAATTCAAAAAAAAATGTGAAGGCTCATCTGATGTTTCTGATTCATGGTATAGTAAATATTGTAGTAAGGATTATGAAAGTGATTATAAAAAATGTAAGCATTATAAAGATTATTATGGTATAAGTTATATAACTACTGCTGTATGTGATACTTTAGGTTTGACAAAGGATAACTCTTTTTTACGTTTGATTAATAATTTTAGAGAAAAGTTAGAACAGGATCATAAAATGTTTAAGCAATTAGAGATTTATGATATTGTTGGTCCAGTGATAGCTAATATAATTAACGGTGATAAAGAAATAGCTATTGAATTGTTTGAGTCTACAATTTCTCCAGTATGTATGGATATTATAAATGGTAATTATAATGGTGCTTTATTGAAATATACATGTATGACTAAAGGTTTAATTAATAAGTATAAAGATTCTGTTTCAATAGGATTAGATGTATTTAAGATGAGTGATGATATTGGTCAAGTTAAGTATGGTAATCAGTATAAGAAATGTTTGAATTTTGGTGAGAAGTTTAGAAGATATTAAAAAGATAGGAAAAATTTTTCCTATTTTTTATTCTACTGTAACTGATTTTGCTAGATTCTTTGGTTTATCTATATCACAGTTTCTTAGACGTGCTACTTCATATGATATTAGTTGAAGTGGCAATACTGTTAGTAATGGTTGTAACATTTTATGTACTTTTGGTAGGTATGTAATATAGTCGTAGTTTTTAATTGTGTCATCATTTGTTATTACTATTGTTTTTGCTCCTCTTGATTTTACTTCTTCTATATTACTTATTGTTTTTTCTTTTAGATTTTGTTCTGTTATTAAACCTATTACTGGTGTATTGTTTTCTACTAGTGATATAGTTCCATGTTTTAGTTCTCCTGCTGCGTATGCTTGACTATGTATATATGATATTTCTTTTAGTTTTAATGATCCTTCCATACATAGTGCATAGTCTATTCCTCGTCCTATAAAGAATATATCGTCTCTTTCATATATTGCGTTTGCGATTTCTTTATAGTTACAGTTATTTATTGTGTTTTCTATTTGTATTGGAAGTTCTTTTATTTCTTTTAGTATTTGTTTTAGTTCTTCTTTTTTTATTATGTTTTTTTCTAATGACATGTTTAACGCGATAAGTCCGAATGTTGCGACTTGTGCAGAGTATGCTTTTGTTGTTGCGACTGCTATTTCAGGTCCTGCTTCTGTAGTTAGAACGTATTTTGCTTCTCGTGCTATTGTACTATTTTTAACATTTACTATTGCTAGTGTATCTATGTTATCGTTTTTAGCAAGTCTTAGTGCAGCTAGTGTGTCTGCTGTTTCTCCTGATTGTGATACTAATATTAATAGTGTATTTTCATCATAGAAGTTTTTTTTGTATCTATATTCACTTGCTATTTCTACTTCTACTGGAATATTAGCATATTCTTCTATTAGATTTTTTCCAACTAATCCAGTATGATATGCTGAACCACATGCAACTATATGTATTTTGTTATATTTTTTGAAGTTTGGCATTTCTCTTTTTAGACTTTCTGTTTTGTTTTGAACATATTTATCTGTTGTATTTTTAAATACTTTTGGTTGTTCATGTATTTCTTTTAACATGTAGTGTTCGTATCCACATTTATCTGATGTATATTCTCCTTTGGGGATGTCTTTAAATATTGGCTTAATTTCTTTTAATTCTTTATTATATAGTTTTATATTATCTTTTTTTATTTCAGCTATTGTATTTTCTTCTTGATATAGTATTTTTTCTACATGGTTTGATATTGCTAGTATATCTGATGCAATTAAGTTTCCAATATTTCCTTTTCCTATTACTAGTGGACAGTCTTTTCTAATGCTATAAAGATTGTTTTCATTTTTAACTAGTACTCCTAGTGCATATGCACCTTTTACTTTATCTATAAATTTTGATAGTGCTTTTTTTATATTTTTATCTTTTTGATAATAATAATCTATTAAGGCACATGCTACTTCTGTATCTGTTTCTGATTTAAAGTTGTATCCGATATTTATTAATTCTTCTTTTAATTCTTTATAGTTTTCTATTATTCCATTATGAACTATAGTTATATCTCCTACTTGATGGGGATGTGAGTTTGTTTCTGTTGGTGTACCATGTGTTGCCCATCTTGTATGTCCAATTCCTAGTGTTGTTGTTTTATCTGTTAGTTTTTCTTCTAGGTTTTTAATTAATCCTTTTGATTTTGTAATTATTATATCATTGTTTTCTTTTAGTGCGATTCCTGCTGAATCGTATCCTCTATATTCTAGTTTTTTTAATCCTTCTATTAAGATATTTTTGGAATTTTTTTCTTTTCCGTTATATCCTACTATTCCACACATAAATTTCCTCCTTGTTGCATGATATATTTTTTGTTGTAATGTTGATTTTACTTTTTTTTATATATCTAACGATTGCATTACCGTAGTAGCATCCGCCGAATTTTCGATAACTACTAACCTCGTCAACCAATTGGTTCTGGCGCTAAATGAATTTTTTACCTCCTATTTATTATTCATCTTAGTTTAATTATATTAAATTTTTATTTTTTTTACAATATTTGTGTAAAGTTTCCTTATTTTTATTAAAAAAAATGTTATTGTGCTCATTAATTATGAGATAATTATTATGATAAGGAGGTAATTGTATGAATAATCGTAGATATGATGAAGGTATTGAAATTATTGAAATTGATGATTATGATGTTGAGATTATCGAAATAGATGATGATGTTATTAGTACTTTACCTTCTTGTGAGAATAAGGTAAGTAATAGTTTTTTAAGTAAAATAAGAAAGAATTTATCATTTGGTAAGTGTGCGATTATAACTACTTGTGCGGTTACTTTGGTTGTTACTTTAACTGGTGTATTTTTATTAAGAGGTAAGTCTTTAAAAGGTACTAGTTGGAGTACTCAATCTAATGTTGTTTATAATTCTGTTAATGATAATGTTTCTTTTGAATTAAATGAGGCTGATTATAATACTATTTCTGTTAATGGTAATTATGAAGAGAAGGGCGCAAGTGTTTTAGTTGATGGAATTGATTATAGTGATGATATTATAATTGATTCTAGTGATGTTGATACTAGTCGTGTTGGTGTATATCATGTTAGTTATACCTATGCTTCTAATATGAATCAGGTTAAGACTATTTATAGAACTATTAATGTTGTTGATACTGAAGCTCCAGTTATTACATTGCTTGGTTCAAAGGTTTATACTATGCTTGTTAATGGTGATTATGTTGAAGAGGGTGTAATTGTTAGTGATAATTCTAATGAGGATTTGTTAGAAAATGTTGTAATTAATAATAATATTGATGTTACTACTCCTGGTGTTTATACTGTTTCATATACTGTAAGTGATAGTAGTGGTAATAGTAGTAGCGTTAGTCGTACTGTTGTTGTTAAATATAATTATGATTCTACTAGTAATAGCATTTTAACTAATAGTTTTACTGATAATGGAGTTTATTTTACTGGTATTGTGAGTGGTAATTTTAGTAATCAGATGTTACTTAAGAATAAGGATACTGGTAGTGAGAGTATTATTGATGTTGATTCTCTAGGATACAATAGATATAAGTTATCTTTAGATGTCACTAATTTTTCTAATGGTACTTATGAATTTTATTTAATTGGTGATTCTCTTGATCCATTAATAAGTAATTTAACTTGTTATAATCGTATTGTTAGGGCTCATATTGGTAATAAATTAGTTTCTATGAGTTATGATAAGAATATTGTTAATATGAAGATTGAGGATTTTGAGTATCAATATGATGTTGTCATTGATCCTGGTCATGGTGGAGCTGATTTTGGTGCTACTAATGGTTCTTACTTTGAGAAGTCTATTAATCTTGATTTATCTATGTATGAAAAGAAACGTTTTGAAGATCACGGCTTAAGAGTTTTAATGCTTCGTGATACTGATGATAATTATGGTATTACTATGGGAGATACTGATCGTGATATTGTTGAGCAAAAAGGGTATGCTGTTGGATATTATGGTGCTGTAAGTAAAATTGTTTATAGTAATCATCATAATAGTTCAACCAATACTGGTAGTGCTGGTTGGGAAATTTTGGTTCCTGCTAGTGCTAGTTATGATGATTTAGCTGCTGAACATAAAATTGGTGATGCATGGTCAAGTATGTATTATGGTCAAAATGATCCTTATGCTAGAATTTATACTAGAGATTATGAGAAGGGTGAGGCTAGTACTAAGGTTAATGGAGAAGTTTATAGTTTTGAAGATTATTATGCAGTTATTAGAATTCCTAATAGACTATTTGGTGTTCAAAATGTTTTATATGAAGGAGCTTATATTAATAATAGTAATGATATGTATTGGTATTATAATTTAGAGAATTATAAGATGTTAAGTGAGGCTAAGATTAAGGCTTATGTTGAATCTATTGGTGTTGAATATATTGCACCATAAATTCTTGCAAAAATTCATTCTTTTTGTTATACTAACTATATAATTTAATTGGAGGTTTTTTATGGAGAATGAAGAGTTAAAGAATAAACCTGAAGAAGAGGTTACTGAAGAAGTAGAGGAAAATGAATTAAGTGACGAAACATTTACATATTCTATTGACAATAATAATGTAAATAATGATTATAGTAAAAATGATGGTAATGGTTCTATTATTTATGTTGTTGTTGGTATTTTGATTTTGTTTGCTATTATAGGTGTGCTGGTGTTTTTTGCTAATAGAGGTAGATCTAAGATTTCTGGATATAATGATATTGAGTCTCGTATGGTTAGTGCTGCTAAGAATTATTATGAGAAAAACAGTAATTTACTTCCTGCTATGGATGATTCTTCTGCCTCTGTTAGTACTGATACTTTAATTGAAAGTAGTCTTTTGAAACCTTTTTCTGAAATGGTTGATGAGGGAGTAAATTGTACAGGTAGTGTTAAGGTATATAAAGTTGGTGATGAATATTCGTATTTTCCATATTTGAATTGTGGCAATGATTATGAGAGTATTACTTTATCTAAGAAAATTATTTCTGATGGTGTGGTTACTTCTGGTGATGGCTTATATTTAATGGGAGATAAGTATATTTATAGGGGTGAGTATCCTAATAACTATGTTAAATTTGGTGATAAATCATGGAGGATTATCGGAATTAATAATGATGGTAGTATTAAAATGATTTATGATGATAAAAAGGTTGAACGTGTGGCTTGGGATGATAGGTATAATTCTGATAAGGAAAGTTATTTTGGAATAAATGATTTTAGATTGAGTAGATTACTTGAGTATTTGAAGAAAATTTATGGTGAGAATAATTTTGTAGGTAAGGATTATAAGAAGTTATTAGTTAAGCATGATTGGTGTATAGGTAAGATATCTGAAGATGATGTTTTAATTAATAATATGAATTTATGTAGTGATACTTACAATGATTTATATATTGGTGTTGTTGATGTTTCTGATATTTTACTTCCAAGTTTAGATAAAAAATGTGATTCAATGTATGATATTGAGTGTACTAATTATAATTATTTTTTGAATATTAATACTGGTATGACTTTAAATGCAAGTAGAGATAATTCTTATGTTATATTTTCTTCTAATGATGGCTCTATTATGAATAAGAATGCGTCAATTGAAGGGTATGCTAGACCTGTTATTAATATAAACAGTAATGTTTTATATGTTGATGGTGATGGTACAATTGATAGCCCATATATTATTAAGTAGAAACACTTTTTAGTGTTTTTAACTTTGTATTTTAGGAGGAGATGTTTATATGTTGATACTGGCTAAGGCACTTTTGGCTTTGATGGTTTCGTTTATTATTTCTGTTGTTTTTGGTTTAATTGCGATTCCTCTTCTTAGAAAGTTAAAGGTTAAGCAAAGAATTAGTATTTTTTTGAGTAAGTTACATAATCAAAAGAATGGTGTTCCTACAATGGGGGGAATTATATTTATTGTTCCTACTATTGTTTCTATTATTATTTTGATTTTGTTAGGTAAGTTAGAGTTTTCTAATAATTTGTTTATTATATTGTTTGTTTTTGTTGCTTATGCTTTATTGGGTTTTACTGATGATTATTTAATTATAAAGAGAAATAATAATAAGGGTCTTACTGAGTTTCAAAAGTTATTAGGACAAACTGTTATTGCTTTAGTGTTCTTTATTATTTTTATGAAGAGTGGAAGAGAACCAATTTTAGATATTCATTCTTTGGGTATTACTATTGATATGGGTTGGTTTTACGGAGTATTTTTATTGTTTATTTTGGTTGCTAGTAGTAATGCGGTTAATTTAACTGATGGATTGGATGGTTTAGCAGGTGGTTTATCTGTTATAGCTTTCTTTGCTTTTGGTATTATTAGTTTGGGTTCAACTTGGATTGCTGGTAGTGAGGAAATTGGAATATTTTGTTTTATTTTAGTTGGAGCATTGTTAGGATTTTTGGTTTATAATGCTTATCCTGCAAAGGTTATTATGGGTGACACTGGAAGTCTTAGTTTAGGTGCTACTTTAGCTGCTGTTTCTATTATTACAAATCATGAAATTTCTTTAATTATTGTCGCTGGAGTATTTGTTATTGAAACCTTAACTGTTTTAATTCAGGTATTTTCTGTTAAGATGTTTCATAAGAGGGTATTTTTGATGACTCCTCTTCATCATCATTTTGAAAAACTTGGTTGGAGTGAAACTGACATTGTAAGATTATTTTATGTATTTGGTATGTTATTAGGTATGGGAGCTGTTATTTATGGAGTTTGGATTTAGGTTCAAACTTTTTTTGGCTTTTTTTGGTTTGTGAAATTTTATATAAATTGTAGATTAATGTTATTTTTTTTGGTATAATTATTTAAGGTAATGGAGGGTAATATGGATAGAGAGATTATTATTACTTTTAATGATTTTAAGAAACGAATTGATGATTTATGGAGGTTACTTTGAACCTGATAAGAAGTTAGCTCGTAAAAGTGAATTAGAGAATATTATGAATTCTTCTGGTTTTTGGGATGATAAGAGAAAAAGTGAATGTGTTATTTCTGAGTTAAATAGTATTAAGGGAATTCTTGATAGATGTTCTAGTTTAAAGAATAAGATTGATAGTGATTTTGAACTTATTGATTTATTTGAACTTGAGTCTGATAATGAGATTATTGATGTTATTAATGATGATATTCCTATTATTAGTTCTGAGTTATCTGATTTAGAGAATCTTCTTGTATTGAATGGTCCTTATGATAAAGGAAGTGCTATTTTGGAGATTCATCCTGGTGCTGGTGGTACTGAGAGTTGTGATTGGGCTTTAATGCTTTATAGGATGTATACTAGATGGTGTGGTAATCATGATTTTAAGTATGAGGTTATTGATTATCAGGATGGTGAAGTTGCTGGAATTAAGAGTGTTTCTATTATTGTTCGTGGTATGTATGCTTATGGATATTTGAAGTGTGAAAAGGGTGTTCATAGGTTGGTTCGTATTTCTCCTTTTGATAGTGGCGCGAGACGCCATACTTCTTTTGCTTCTGTTGATGTTATGCCTTATTTTGAGGATGATGTTAGTGTTGATATTAATCCAAGTGATCTTCGTATTGATATTTTTAGAAGTAGTGGTAATGGTGGACAGGGTGTTAATACTACTGATAGTGCTGTTAGAATTGTTCATATTCCTACAAAAATTGTCGTTACTTGTCAGGATGAGAGAAGTCAAATTATGAATAAGGAAAAGGCTATGAGAGTCCTTAAGAGTAAGTTGTATCAATTGGAGTTGGAGAAAAGGGATGCCAAATTGAAGGAAATTCAAGGTGTTCAAAAGGATATTAATTTTGGTTCTCAAATTAGAAGTTATGTTATGCATCCTTATACTATGGTAAAGGATCATAGAACTAGTACTGAGGTTAGTAGTGTTGATAAAGTATTAGATGGTGATATTGATGTTTTCATTAATGATGTTTTAAAGGGTGATTTTAGTGGATAGTGTGATAAAGGAGATATATAAGAAGGATAGATTAATCCGTTATGCATATTTTTTCTTAGGATTGTTTTTACTTTCTGTTTCATATAATATTTTTGTTCTTCCCAATGATATTGTTTATGGTGTAGGCGGGCTTGGTGTTATTTTTTATAGAACTATGGGTATTGATCCTTCTATTGTTATTATGATAGGTTCTATTTTGCTTTTGATTTTAAGTTATTTTATGCTTGGATGGCAAACTACTCGTAATTCTATTGTTGGTTCGCTTTTATATCCTATTTTTGTTAAAGCGACTGTTCCACTTGTAGGGTATTTAGATTTAGGAGCAACTGAGGCAATTGTTACTGTTATATGTGGTTCTGTTTTGTCTGGTTTTGGTCTTGGTTTTGTTTTTAAGTCTGGTTTTACTACTGGTGGTACTGATATTTTAAATCAGATTGTTTCTAAGTATTTTAAGGTTTCTATTGGTAAAGCTATGTTATTTACTGATGGAGTTATTGTTTTAATTGCGATGTTTGTTTTTGGTTTTCAGAAGTTTATTTATTCTATTATAAATATGTATGTTATAGGTGTTATGACTGATAAGGTTATTTTGGGTATTTCAGAGTCTAAGTGTTTTTATATTATTACTACTCATGAAACTGATGTTAAGAAGTATATTTTAAATAATCTTAGTCATGGTGTCACTGTTTTGGATGCTAGAGGGGGATATACTGGTAATGTTATGAAGGTTATTATGTGTATTATTCCTACTAGTGAGTATTTTAAAGTTAAGGAAGGAATTCAATCTATTGATCCTGATGCGTTCTTTTTGGTAACTGACGCATATGAGGTTTCAGGGGTTAAGTAAGAGAGGTGTTTTATGGATTTAATTAGAATTAGAGATGCGAGAAAGACTTATAAGAATGGTGTTACTGCTATTCAAGATTTAGATTTAGATATTAAGAAGGGGGAGTTTGTTTTTGTTATTGGTTCTACTGGTTGTGGTAAGAGTACTTTAATTAAGATGCTTTATCGTGAGGAAAAACCTACAAGTGGTAAGATTATTGTTGGTGGTATTAATGTTGGAAAACTTAGAAATTCTAAGGTTTATAAATTACGTAGGAAAATAGGTGTTGTTTTTCAAGATTTTAAGTTATTACCTAAATTAACAGTTTATGAGAATGTTGCTTTTGCTCTTGAGATATTTGGTTTACCTAAGCGTGAGATTTATGAGAAAGTTGTTAAGGTTTTGGATTTAGTTGGTCTTAAGAATAAGGCTAAACAATATCCTACTCATTTATCTGGTGGTGAGCAACAACGTGTTGCGATAGCTCGTGCTATTGTTAATGGTCCCAAGTTATTAATTTGTGATGAGCCTACTGGAAATTTGGATGAGGTTACTAGTATGGAAATTATGAAGGTTCTTGAGGAAATTAATAAGCTTGGTACAACTATAATTATGGTTACTCATGATACAGAGATTGTTAATAAGATGAAGAAGAGAGTTATTTTACTTGATACTGGTAGAGTTTTGAAAGATTATGCGGAAGGGGAGTATGTTCATGAAAGCAATTAGAATTATTTTAAGAAGTATTAGGGATTCTTTTAAAAGTGTTTTTAGAAATTTTTCTCTTTCTTTGGCTTCTGTTTCTTGTATAACTATAACTTTAATTGTTGTAGCGCTTGCGATTGTTTTGTCTCAAAATGTTAATAATTTTGCTTCTTTAGTTGAGGGTGATGTTACTATTGTTGCTTTTTTGGATCGTGATGTTACTGATGATGTTACTGATGATATTCGTGATTCTATTAATAAGTTGCCTTATATTGAAAGTGTTATTTATAAATCTAAGATGGAGTTATCTCAGGAAATGATGGATTCTAGTGATGTTTTTTCTAGTGTTATGAAGGATTGGGATGAGAGTAGTACTCCTATTCAATCTACTTTTCAAGTTAAGGTTAAGGATATTAATGAAATTAAGTATGTTGCTGATGAAATATCTAAGATGGATGGAGTAGATATTGTTAAGTATGGTGAAGGAATGGTAGAGCAACTTGTTTCTTTATTTGATATGGTGCGTAAGATAAGTATTGGTATGGTTATTGCTTTAATTATTGTTACTGCATTTTTAATTACTAATACTATTAAGATTACTATTTTTTCTCGTAAACGTGAGATTGAAATAATGAGGTTAGTTGGTGCTTCTAATATTAATATTAAGATTCCATTTATTCTTGAAGGTTTGTTTTTAGGAATTATGGGTTCAATTATACCAATTTTATTAACTGTTTTTGGTTATGTTAAACTTTATGAAAAATTCGATGGTCAGTTATTCTCGCCATTTATTAAACTTATTGTACCTGAGCCTTTTATTTATATGATTTCTCTTGTTTTAATAGGCATTGGTATTTTAGTTGGTATGTTTGGTAGTTATACTGCTGTTAGAAAGCATTTAAAGATATAGTTTTATATCTTTTTTTGTTTAAAAAAAGAAGCTTATTCAGCTTCGTTGTATTTAGCAATAATTGCTTCTTCGAAAAGTGCTCTAGTTTCTGAGTTTAGTGGATGACAGATATCTTTGTATTTGATTTCTCCATCTTCTGATTCTACTTTTCTGCTTGGCATTGCGATGAATAATTTTTCATCACCTTCGATAATTCTAATGTCATTTATTAGAAAGCAATCGTCAATTGTAACTCTTGCGAATCCTCTTATTCTAGAACCTTCCTTTGTTTTTTTTGTAACATCTACTTGTGTAATTTTCAAGTTAATCTCTCCCTTCAGTTATTGTATTACATGTTAAGTATATAATATTTTAAAATAAAAATCAATACTTAATATTCTATTTTTATTGTTTTTGTCATTATGTCTGTGTATGTGAATGATTTTATTTCTGTTTTGTTTGTTTCTACTATGAAGATATTTTTGTATGTTTCTTTTATTTTTACGTTGTATTTTTCTATTTTGTTTCTTCCCATATTGTATTTTATTGTTACATTGTTTCCAATGTTTTCATTTACTTTTGTTTTTATTTCTTGTAGTGTCATATTTCTCCTTATCTAGGGTATCCTATGTACATTGTTCCTTTTGTTATTATTCCACCGATTCCTTTTGATCCGTATTTTGTTTGTTCTAGTATTTCTTTTAGGTTTATGTCTTTATTTGCGTCTGATAGGCTTAGTTTTGTTGCGATTATTGCTGGGTCTAGTGCATGTATATTTATTCTTTTTGGACTTGATGCGAAGTTTGCGCCTGCTTTTATTAGTTCTTCATAGTTTGATTGACAAGCGCCTGCTATTATTATTAGTTTGTTATGGTCTCTTTCGTATAGTCTTGCTTCTTGTACTGCTTTTATGAAGTTTTTACTGTTTTTGTATTCTTTTTTTTTGTATAGTGCGTCATGTCCTGTTATTATTACTATGTCTGGTTTGTATTCTTCTAGCCAGTTTTTAATTTTTTTTGGAATGTTTTCTTCTGCTTCGTTTATTCCCATTGCCCATATATTTGCTTCTTCGTAGTATTTTAGGCATCTATCTAGGTATTCTTTATCTCCATCTATGTGTAGTATTTTTCCTGGTAGGTAGAAGTAGTCTGTTCTATCTAGTGTTTCTTTTGGTTTTATTCTTTCTAGAAATGGTGTTTCGTTTTCTACGTCTTTGTTATCATAGTTTATTAGGTCTTCTTCTTTTGCGTCTGCGATTAGTCTTACATTTATTCCTTTTAGATAGTATGTGTCATCTATTATGTCTGTTATTATGAATACGGTATCGTTATTATGAGATTTTCGTGTTACTAGTTCTCCAATTTCAAATCTCATTTTATCACCCATTTGATTATATGTTTTTTATATGTTTTTATGATTTTTTATTTTTTATGTGTTATAATTATATTATTGTAGGAGGAGTTATGTTAGTTTTTAAAAAGTATTTTTCTTTATTTATTATATATTCGTTTATTGGATGGTTAATTGAAGTTTTTTGGACTTTGGTTACTGATAAGAAGTTAGTAAACAGAGGATTTTTAATTGGTCCTTATTGTCCTATTTATGGTGTGGGATGTTTATTACTTATTGTTTTTTTGGACAGGTTTAAGTATAGCGTTAGTTTGTTATTTTTTATGTCTATAATTGTTTGTTCTATTTTGGAGTATTCTACTAGTTATATAATGGAGAAGTTATTTAAGGCACGTTGGTGGGATTATAGTGAGTATAAGTTTAATTTGAATGGTCGTATTTGTGCGGCTACTATGATTCCTTTTGGTATTCTTGGTGTTTTGGTTGTTTATTTTTTGAATCCATTTATTTCTGGTATTATTAATTTTAATAATGTGTTTTTTGTTATTATTTTGGTATTGTTTTTAACTGATTTTGGTGTTTCTTTTGGTATTATTGAGAATATGAAGGGTACAATAACTAGTGTTGCGAAGGATAGCACTGAGGAAATTACTAAAAGGGTTAGGGAATTATTATTTAGTAAGTCTATTTTTCATAAAAGACTTATTAAGGCTTTTCCATCTTTTAGATCGCCTATTGATAAGTTAAGGAGCATTGTTCGCAAGTAGGTGAGTTTTGTATGAAGTGGAAAATTGTATTATTTATATTTTCGTTTTTTTTAGGAGTTATAGTTTATATAAGTGTTTTTGATTCTAGTCGTTTATTTTCTAATAAGGATTATAGGTTAATTAACGAGATTCCTTATGTTCCAGAAAAGTATAGTGTTGATTTAACTATTGTTGGTGATTTTCTTTACGAGGAACCTTATTATGATGCGTTAAGAAATGGTGAGGATAATGATTTGTATTTTTCTTTAGTTAAGAAGTATTTTTCTGATGATTTAAGTATTGGCAATATGGAAGTAGTTATTACTGATGGAACTATGGAGTTAAGTGGTGTTGGTTATAGTTTTTGCGCTCCAACTTTTGTGGGGGATCAAGTGATTAATCTCGGTATGGATGTTATGAGTGTTTCTAATAATCATTCTAATGATAGGGGATTGGCTGGACGTGTTTCTACGTATAATTATTTTTTAGATAATTCTAATATTTTGCCTGTTGGAACTTATGATCAAGATCGTGATGTTTCTAAAAATATAATAGATAAGAATGGTATTAAGTTTGGTTTTTTATCTTATACTTATGGAACTAATGTTTTAATTGATTCTAGTTTGAGATATTCTTTGGGATTATATCGTGACCCTGATAGTGGAGTTATAAGTGATTATTATTTGGATTTAATTAGGAATGAAGTTAATTCTTTACGTGATAGTGTTGATGTTTTAGTTGTTATGGTTCATTGGGGGGATGAGTTTACTTTTACTCCTAATAGTGAGCAAGAGTTTTTAGCTAATTATTTTAATGAATTGGGGGTTGATATTGTTATTGGTAATCATTCGCATTCTATTCAGCCTATTAAGTGGATTCATGGTAGTCATGATACTTTAGTTTATTATTCTCTTGGTAATTTTGTTAGTGCGGATCATATTGTTGATAGGACTGGTGAGACTTTTAGAAATGCCTATCAGTTTGGATTATTATCTAAGGTTAGTGTTACTAAGGTAGATGGTAATGTTATTATTGATAATATTAGGAGTATTCCTATTGTTGATTATTATGATACTAATTTACGTAATTTTATGTTGATACCATTTGATCTATATAATGACGATTATGAGTCAAGTCATTATTTATATAATACTAATTTTAATAGAGAATTTATTAGTAATACTTTTATGAGTGTGATTGATTCAGAGTTTAGAAATGAAATTAATTAGGATTTTTATGTCCTATTTTTTTTAATTGATTTTTGAGTGCAGGTGTGTTATTATTTTTATAGTAGGTGTAGTTGGAGGGCTTTTATGAAAAGTGATAATGGATTTACATTGATTGAGTTATTAGCTATTATAGTAATATTAGCTATAATAGCGGTTATTACTATACCGGTAATATTAAATATTGTTGAAGGTTCTAAAATTGGAAGTGTAAAAAATTCAGCGTATGGTTATGTTGATGCTGTATCTAATTTTTATTATGAACAATCTATCAATTATTCTTCTTATGAATTTGATAATAAGCGTTATAATTCTTCTGAATTGAAGGATCTTGGTGTTAGTGTATCTGGCAAACAACCTGAGAATAATTCATGGGTTGATATTATTGATGATGAGATTATTAATGGTTGTTTACAGTTTGGTGATTATTTTGTTAATATAGAACATGATTTTGTTGGTGAAGTGTCAAAAGGAAAATGTGATTCTGTTGATGAATGGAATCAAACTATTTTTCCGAATGTTTTAAAGTCAAGTGGACAAACTGTTTATTATGATTCTAATTGGATAAAGGAGCATCCTATATTTTATAATCCTATTAGAAATTTAAAGTGTAATTATGGTGAAACTGACTGTATGAAGTGGTATGCTTATAGTGAAAGTAATGGTAAAGTAAATATGCTTCTTGATCATAATATAACTAATGAGGAGTGGGCTGATGAGGGTGTTTTTACAAATCAATCTATGCCTAATGAGTTATTGAGTGTTCTTGATGAAATTGTTATTAATTGGAGTGATAAATTAATTAGACGCGATTCATATAGTCATAAATGGAATTATGATAGTACTGATTATTCTCTTTTTATTGATTATACTGGTAAAAAAGCAAGGCTTTTATCTGTTGAAGAAATATCTGATATAATGCAGGATAGTTCATGGACAGATGATATAGATGTTTATTATTTTGGTTCTGGTAGTTCTAATGGATATTTAGCTCAGAATGATGATGAACAAATGAAACAAAGAAGTTTTTCATGGTTATTTGATAATATGCATGAATGTACTTTTTATGGCTGTGAAAGTGCTCAATCGGATGTTTATGCTTATTGGACAATAACTCCAAAAAGTAATACCGCTGATAAGATATGGTGTGTGAGTCGTGATGGAAGTCTTGATTCAACTGAATCTTCAACTAGTTGGGTAGGTATTCGTCCTGTAATTTCTGTTTCAAAGTCAACTATTTATTGATGTTTCCTAATTTGGGTTACATCTTTTTTTTACTATTTTTTTTTGTTTATTGTAGATTTTGTTTTTATTGTGATATAATTTTTATAGAAGGTGATTTAATGGGTAAGTTTTTATTTTTTATAAGTTATTTCTTATATGTTATTTTAAGAAGTAAGAAGAGTTTTCATATGTTACAACAGAATTTTTATAATAATTCTAATAGATATGTTAAATGGATCTTTAATAATTACAGGAGGTCAATTTTAACTTATGATTGGTTGTTTTTGATAATTGTAGTTGTTGGTTTATTTGGTGTTGATATAGGGTGGTTAATGTTTGTTTTCTATTCTATTATGTTTATTTATTATTATGATTATTTGAAGTTTGAGCAGGTTAAGATTGGTTTAAAGTTTACTAAGAGAATTGGAAGAATGTGCATTACTTTAAGTGTTTTATATCTTATTTTAGTTATTTTATTTAAGGATAGTAGTTATGTTTATTTCTTATTTGGTGTGCTTGCTAGTTTAAATAGTTTTGTAATTTATTTGGTTAATGTTATTAATAAGCCTATTGAGAAGTTGGTTTATTTACATTTTTATAATATGGCTAAGAGAAAGCTTCATGATATGAGTCGTATGAATGTTATTGGTGTTACTGGTAGTTATGGTAAGACTAGTAGTAAGAATATTTTGGCTGATATTATGAAGGTTAAGTTTGATGTTATGCCTACTCCTCAAAATTATAATACTCCTTATGGTTTGATGCTTACTATTAATAATAAGATGGATAAGTTTTTGGAGTATTTTATTGCTGAAATGGGTGCTTGTGAGGTTGGACAGATTAAGGAATTATGTGATTTTGTTCATCCTAAGTATGGTATTTTAACTCGCATAGGGGTTGCGCATTTGGATAGTTTTAAGACTGAGGAGAATATTATTAAGACTAAGTTTGAGTTGATTGAGTCTTTACCTCATGATGGTATTGGTGTTTTAAATGCGGATGATCCTAAACAAGTTGGTTATTCTATTAAGAATGATTGTCGTATTGTTTGGGTAGGTATCGATAATGATTGTGATTATCGTGCGTTTGACATTAAGTATACATATAAGGGTATGAGTTTTAAGGTTAATATTGATGGTGCTCTTTATGAGTTTTCAAGTTGTTTAATAGGTAGGGCAAATATTTATAATATTTTAGCTGGTATTGCTTTAAGTCATGAGTTAGGTATGTCTATTTCTGATATTCAAAGGGGTGTTAGAAGTATTAAGCCTATTGAACATCGTTTACAGATGAAGAAAATGGGCAATATTAATATTATTGATGATGCTTATAATTCTAATCCTGTTGGTTCTAGTATGGCTGTTGAGGCTTTGTCTTTAATGCCTGGTATGAAGGTTATTGTTACTCCAGGTATGATTGAGTTAAAGGATAAGGAGTATGATTATAATTATCAGTTTGGTGTAGAGATTAGTAAAGTTTGTGACAAGGTTATTTTAGTTGGACATAAGCAGACTAAGCCTATTCAAGATGCATTAAAAGATAATGGTTATAATGAGGATAATTTATATGTAATAGATGATGTTAAGGAAGCATTTAATATAGTAGGTAGAGATTGTGATTCTGATTCTTATGTTCTTTTGGAAAATGATTTACCTGATATATTTAATGAATAGGAGGAAATATGTTAGTTACTGATTCAAGGAAGGTTAAAAAAGGGGATACTTTTATTGCTTTACGTGGAGTAGACACTGATGGCCATGATTATATTAAAGCTGCTATTGATAATGGAGCAAGTAAGATTATTTGTGAGGAAGGAAATTATTCTGTTCCAACTGTTCGTGTTGATAATACTAATCAATATTATTTGGATTATATTTATAATACTTATTATGATAAGGTCAAGGGTTTAAAGTTAATTGGTGTTACTGGTACTAGTGGTAAGACTACAACTTGTTTTTTAGTTTATAATATGTTAAAGGATTTAGGTTGTAAAGTTGCTTATATTGGTACTATTGGTTTTTACATGGATGATTTTGTTCGTGAGTTAAATAATACAACTCCTTTGATTGATGAGTTATATGAAATTTTATCTCTGTGTGTAGATAATAATATGGAATATGTTGTTATGGAGGTTTCAAGTCATGCTCTTGATTTAAATCGTGTTTATGGTTTAGAGTTTGATGCTTGTGGATTTACTAATATTAGTCAAGATCATTTGGATTATCATAAGACAATTGAGGCTTATGCTTCTTGTAAGGTTAAGTTGTTTCATATGTTAAGGGGTAATAAAAACTCAGTTATTAATATTGATGATGATCACAGTAGTATGTTTTTAGTTGATGGTAATAATAATGTCACTATTAGTGAAAATAAGGGTGACGTTAGTATTTATGATATAAAACTTACTAATTTAGGAATTGATTTTAAGTTTGATTATTTAGGTAAGTCTTATTCTAAGACTATTGATATGGTTGGTAAGTATAATATTTATAATTATATGATGGCTGTTATGCTTATTAATAGTTTTGGCTTTTCTATTGATTCTATTTTATCACTTGATGTTAAGGCTCCAAGGGGTAGAATGGAAATGGTTAAGTTTGGTACTAATAGTATTTTTGTTGATTATGCTCATAAGCCTGATGCGGTAAGAAAGGTATTGGAGAATGCTCATGATTTTTGTAAGGGTAGAATTATAACTATTATCGGTTGTGGCGGTAATAGGGATAGTTTAAAAAGACCTATAATGGGTGGCATTGCTAGTGACAATAGTGATTATGTAATATTTACTAATGATAATCCTAGAAATGAGGATCCTGAGTTAATTATGAAGGATATACTAGATGGAGTTCATAATGATAATTATGAGGTTATTTTTGATAGAAAGTCAGCTATTGAAAAAGGTGTTTCTATGTTAAGTGATAATGATGTTTTACTTATTTTAGGTAAGGGTCATGAGGATTATCAAATTATTAAGGGTGTTAAGTATCATTTAGATGATATGGAATGTGTTAATGAGGCAATAAAAAATGTAGGTTAATTCCTACATTTTTATTTTAAAGAATATATAATCATTCCAATTATTAAGAATATACCAAAGCTTAAGAAAATAAATCCCGATAAGTTATTTGGTTTTTCATATATTTTTTTTGTTTTTTTATCATAGTAGATTATGTAATCATCACCTATATTATTTAATTTTGAATTATTACTCCAATATGATGATATATAAAATTTTTCTTTTCCGTCATATGTATATTTTATTTCAGGTGCATATTTATATATTGCTACTTCTGAATCAAAATCTCTTTTTTTATGAATGTTTATTATTGTTCCATTAATTTCAATATATTTTTTTGTTTTTATATTGTAATATGTTTTTAGATTTCTTATTCCAAAATATGTACATCCAATTCCAGTTAGTAAGAATGTTATTATATTTCTTGTTTTTTCATTTATGTGAATTGCATTTGTTATAAGTAATATAATGAATAGAATTACTATTAGTATTATTATTGAAAAAAATCTGATTGCTTTTATATTTTTTTTTGTTGAAAGTGTATTATTTTTAATATTATATATACAATTGATTGTATCTCCAATATTTAATTCGTTATAATCTTCATTATATAGTAGTTCTTTTTCTTCTTGGATATTATTATATTCAAGATTGCATGTTATTTTTACTCTGTGACCTGTTAAGTATCCTTTTTCATCAAATGTATCTTCTCTTTTCATGTCTTTTATTGTTGCTTTTGCTTTTTTTAAATATTTTGGATTAGTTAGTGTCGTTTTTAGCGGTAATACTATTAGGCAATAAACAAAAAAGATAATTGCTAGTAATCCCAATAATAGTAAAGTTAGTGGTAGTATTAGTCCAATTATTTCCATTTTTTTCTCCTTTTTTTAAATTATATCATAATATATTTATTTGATTTGATTTTTTTGGCTTTATTTTATTTATTTGATTGTTAAGTTATGTAAATATTGTGTTTATTAATTTACAAAGATTTATTATTATAGTATAATTAATTTGTTAGAAAGTAGGCAAATTATGTGTGGAATATGTGGATTTGTAAATAAATGGGATAAAGAGAGAAAAGAAAAAAATCTTGATTTAATGTTAAAGAGAATTGTTCATAGAGGACCTGATGGAGAGGGTAAATATATTGATGAGGATATTGCTTTAGGTCACAGAAGGTTATCTATTATTGATTTGGAGGGTGGTAGTCAACCTATTTATAATGAGGATAATAGTTTGGTTATCATTTTTAATGGTGAAATTTATAATTATAAAGAATTAAAGGAAGATTTAGTTAAGTGTGGACATAAGTTTTCTACTAGTACTGATACTGAGGTTATTCTTCATGGTTATGAGGAGTATGGTGAGGGTATTCTTGATAAGTTAAGAGGTATGTTTGCTTTTGTTATTTGGGATGTTAATAATAAGGAGTTATTTGGTGCTAGAGATCATTTTGGTATTAAGCCTTTCTATTATTATTATACTTCTGATAAGTTTATGTTCGCTTCTGAAATTAAGGCTTTTTTGGATAATGAGGATTTTGTTAAGGAGTTGAATCGTGATTTGATTCCTGCTTATTTGAGTTTTAATTATTCTCCTTTAAATGATACTTTTTTTAAGGATGTTTATAAGTTAGAACCTGGTTATTATTTTAGGTATAAGGATGGTAAGTTGGATCTTAATAGATATTTTGATTTGACTTTTGATGGTAAGTCTGATGATTTTGATAAGCTTGTTGATGATATTAGCAAGACTATGGAGGATAGTGTACGTCATCACATGATTAGTGATGTTCCTGTTGGATCTTTTTTGAGTAGTGGTATTGATTCTTCTTATATTGTGTCGCTTGCTAAACCTCATAAGACTTATACTGTTGGAAGTGATGATCCAAGATATGATGAGACTCGTTATGCGAAAGATTTGGCTAAGAAGTTAGGTATTGAAAATATTAGTAAGGCTATTACTAAGGAGGAATATATTAATATTATTCCAAAGTTAATGTATCATTTTGATGAGCCTGTTGCGGATCCTGCTGCGATTGCTTTATATTTTGTTGCAGAGTTAGCTAGTCATGATGTTAAGGTTGTATTATCTGGTGAAGGTGCTGATGAGTTCTTTGGTGGATATGGATATTATAGAAGATATATTGATGCTAAGTTTTATAATAAGTTATCTTTTTGGTTTAGGAGAGGTGTTTCTAAGGTTTGTAGTTTACTTCCTGAGGTAAGAGGTATTAATTTTTTGGTTAGAAGTGGTAGAACTTTAGAGGAAGATTATATTAGTGTTAATAAGGTGTTTTTAGAGAAAGAGGCTCATAAGATTGTTAATTTTAAGGCTAATTATCCAAGTAATAAGGAAATATGTGCTCCTTATTATAAGGAACAAAGTGGACAAGATAATGTTACTAAGATGCAGGCTATTGATATAAAGTTTTGGTTAGTTAAGGATATTTTACAAAAGGCTGATAAGATGACTATGGCTAATTCTATTGAAGGAAGAGTTCCTTTTACTGATATTGAGGTTTTTAAGCTTGCTCGTACTGTTTCTTATGAACATAAGATTACAAAGGATAATACTAAGGTTGCTTTAAGGGAGGCTTCTCATCGTGTTATTCCTACTGATGCTTATAAGAAGGAAAAGTTAGGTTTCCCTGTTCCTTTAAGAGAGTGGGTTAGGGAAGATGCTGTTTATAATATGATTAAAGAGAAGTTTAATTCTCCTATTAGTTTAGAATTATTTAATAATAAGAAGATTATGAAGTTATTAGATGATCATAGAAATAGAAAAAGAGATAATTATAAAAAGGTTTGGGCAATTTATTGTTTCCTTGTTTGGTATGATGAATTCTTTATTAAAAATTAATCAGGAATATTTTCCTGGTTTTTTCATATGTTTTTTTAGGAGGTATTTATGGACAAGGAAATTATTACTAGTAGTCATAGTGTTTCTATTAATGAAAGAAAGAATATAAGTGTTAGTGGTGTTAAAAAGATTGATAGTTTTGATAATGAAGAGTTTTTGATGGATACCATAATGGGATATGTTGTTATTAAGGGTGAAGAGTTGGAGATTGTCAAACTTGACACTTTTCAAGGTAATGTTGTTATTAAGGGAAAGGTTAATAGTTTTACTTATACTGATGTTTCTAAGAAGAAGGAAGATGGAGTTTTTAGTAAGTTGTTTAAATGAGTATAGATATTCAGATTAAAACTATTTTATTTTCTTTAATATATGGTTTTGTTTTTTCTTTTGTTATTGGTTTGAATTATAAGTATATTTGTGGTAAGGGATTATTTAGTTTTATTCTTTCTTTTATGTTGGTTTTAGTTTTTACATTGATATTTTTTATTGGTTTAAAGTATATTAATTATGGTGTTTTCCATTGTCATGAGGTTTTGGCTATTATTATTGGTTTTTTACTTGAAAATTTAATGTATAGTTTTGTTGAAAAAAAGTTTAAAAAATGATATACTTTTATTAGTAAAGTAGGTGAGTAATAATGGCGAGACGTAAAAATAAAAAGTCAAAGAGAAGACTTGCGTTTTTTGGTACTTTTTCTTTGTTTGTTATTGGTTATTTTATTTTTAATTTGTTTTATTACTCATATAGAATAATGGTTTTGGAAAAGACTAAGTCTGATTTAGAAAGTGAACTTAGTGTTTTAAAGAAGAATGAGGAAACTTTATCTAGTGATATTCAAAAGTTAAAGGATCCTGAGTATATTGCGAAGTTTGCTCGTGAAAATTATATGTACTCTGGTGATGGTGAATATATTATTAAGATTGAGGATGATGAGAATATTGTGAATGATTCTGATTCTTCTTTTGATTATAAATATTTGATTTATGGTAGTTCTGCTTGTTTGGCTTTGGTTATAATTTATATTGTAAAGAAAAAAAATAGTGATTAGTTTCACTATTTTATTATGTCTTTATTTTTAGGATACATTATGTAGCTAATTATATCTATTGTTGAGTATATTATTAGTATTAATCCAATTGTTGATAGTACTATATTTGATTTTAGTATTATGTATAATCCTCCAATTATTAGTATTATTGAAATTATTAGTAATTCTTTCCATTTATTGTTTGTTTCTTTACCGTTTAGTGCGACTATTAGTTTGTTAAGTCCATTTGCTAGTATAAATCCACCCATTACTAGTCTGATTGCGAGTTCTATTATTCCGTTACAGAACATTACTATTAGTCCTAGTACTATTGTTGTTATTCCTAGTGTTAGTTGAATGTTTGATATTGAGTCTTTAAATTTGTAGTAGTTATATAGTTTTATGCTTCCATATACTACTAGTATTATTCCTATTATGTATGTTATGAATTTTATCATTTCTCCTGGATTTATAAATAGGCATATTCCAAGTATGAAAAACATTATTGAAGCGACTATTGATGATTTGTCTTTTTTAATTATTATATTATTCATTTAAACACCTCTTTATAATTATAGAGTATTTTTATGTTTTTTTCAATACTTGTTTTTTTTAACTGTTTTATTTATAATTTTTTTGGAGATGTTTTTATGTATAATATGAGTTTTTTAGAGAATATTGAAAGGGATAATTTTTTAAATATTTTGAATAATAAGGGAATATATTGTTATGTTGCTGATGATTGGATTTATATAAGTGTTATGGGTAATTTGGTTCATGAGTGTAGTGTTTCTAGTTTGTTATTGAATGATATTTGTGATATTTTGGGTATTTCTATTGTTGATAATAAGTATTTATATTATTTTATTGATATTGCTTATGATAATAGTTCTAAAAAAAAATCACTAAGATTATAATTTAAAATCGTTAGTGATATCGTCATCCATATTTTTTCCATCAAAGTATGGCTTTTTTTTGTTTTTGGTCATTAGTCCTACTAAATTAGAAGGAAATGTTTTTGCTAGTTTGTTATAGTCTGTTATTATGTCATTGTAATATTTTCTTAGTGCGACTATTTCTGATTCTGTTTCGTTTAATTCTATGTCTATTTTTAGAAAGTCTGCGTTGTTTTTTAATTCATCATATTTTTCTTTATATCTTGTGTATTCGTTTATTGCGTCATATAGTTGTCTATCTAAATCAAAGTTTGATAGTTTTTTTGATCTTAGTTTATTAATTATTTCTAGTACGTTTTTTTCTTTTGTATTTTCTTCTATTATTGCGATTGATTTGTTTAATAGGTCAAATCTTTTTCTTAGTGTTGTGTCTATACTTGCTTCTGATTCGTTTAGTCTTATTATATATGCTTGAAATTTATTGTATGTGTTTATTATCCAAATTAGTATTATGCATACTACTATAAAAACTATTAATGAGTACATTATTATATTCATATTACCACCTATTATGATTATAGCAAATTTTTGTTTTTAAATCAATTGTTATAGTTTATATTTTCATCAAATGTAATGTAGCTTAGATATATTAGTGGTAGTAGATTCCATGCACCTGTTGAAGGTTCGCTAAGTGTTATGAAGTCCATTCCTATTTGTTCTAGTATTCCTTTGAATTCTTTTATTTCATTTATGTATGGGAATGTCATATATATTTTTACTTGTTTTCCTTTGTTCATTTTTAGTATATTTTCTATTTTTGTTGTTTGTGGAATAGTTTGATTGTATTGTGTTTGATAGTTTCTTATTTGTTCTTCTGTTGGTTGATTTATTTGATAGTTTCTAATTTGTTCTTCATTTTGTGGAAAAATATCTTTATTAAAGTATGTATTCATATTACTCCTTTCATTTAAGTGTATGTATTTTTGTTTTTTGTATGATTGAAATTTTTTTTTTAATGTGTTAATATTATTTGGGAGGTATATTATGGAAGTTAAAATTGGTGTTTCTAATAGACATGTTCATTTATGTGAACGTGATATGAAGATTTTATTTGGTGAAAATTATGAGTTAGAGGTTAAGAAGGAACTTGTTCAACCTGGTGAGTTTGCTTCTAATTCTGTTGTTACAATTAAAACAGAGAAGAGTGAAATAGGTAATGTAAGGGTTTTAGGACCATTACGTAGTTATACTCAAGTTGAGGTTTCTAAGACTGATGCGTTTAAGTTAGGTATTAATCCACCTGTAAGGGATTCTGGTGATTTAGCTGGAAGTGAGGGTGTTACTTTAATTGGACCTAATGGTAGCGTTGATTTAAGTGAGGGTTGTATTATTGCGACTCGTCATATTCATATAACTCCAGATCAGGTTCATGAGTTTGGTTTAGATGGACTTAAGAGTGTTGATGTTAAGTTGCCAGGTGAGAAGGGCGGAATTCTTTATAATGTTCAGTTAAAGGTTAGTCCTAATTATGCTTTTGAGATGCATATTGATACTGATGATGCGAACGCTCATTTAATTAGTTCTGGGGATATTGCTGAAATAATTAAATAATATTGACAGTTATTAAGAGGTGTCTACTATTACTTTAAAAACTATGTGTAGATGGTCTTATAATCTATAAAAAAATAACTTGTAATAAAGTTATTTTTTTGATATTATTAGGGTGGTGGTAATATGAAAAAGTCAAACGCTGCTTTAATATTTTGTTGTATTGCTTTATTATTTTTAATTTTAAGTTTTTGTTTAAATCCTAGTTTGGTACATCATGGTGATGTTATTGATGTTATTAAATTGATTTTGTGTATTATTGTTGTAGTTATTTATGTTATTACTTTATTTTTTAATAAATCAATTGAAAAAAATATTAAAATGAATGGTGAAAAGAAAAAAGGTTATATTATAGCTATTAATGATGATTTTTATTTTGGGTGTATTGATATATATGTTGATGGAAAAGTATATACATTTACTCATATAAAAAAGAATGATATTTATGTTAATTTATTTGAAACATTTCAAGATAGATATAGTTTGAATAGTGATTATTTATTATTAAAAGGAATACCAATTGATGTATATGTAGATGGAGATAAAGTTAGTCCTGTTTTAGAAAGTGTTAAATTGGAGAAGATATAGTATGAAGTTAAAATATGAGAACAGTAACTTAATAATAATAATTATTTGTATAATTAGCATTGTGTTTTTTACATGTATAAATGTCATTTATAATGATAATATTTTTTCAATTACGTTTATAATTCTTATAATATTTACATTTTTTCTGGTTGTTATGGATTTTTATGATAGAAAAAAGTACAAAAAAATGAAAAAGGGAATAAAAAAGCAAGGATATATAATTGGTGTATTTTATAGAATCCCTGGTCATAAAGCAAACACATATGGTTTAAAAATTTTACTTGAAAATCAAATATATTATATAAGTTATGTATCTAATAACAAAGCGTATAAAAGAATTATTAATGATTTAAAAAATGTTAGTGTTGAATCAGCGGGAATATTTAGATTAAGAAAAATTCCTGTTGATATTTATATTGATGGGGATGAATATTTTGCTGATTTAGATAGTGTTAAATTGGATTAATTAAAAAAATTGTTGACATAATAAATAAATAGGTGTTAAAATATTTTTGTAAATTGATGAAGGAGATTAGTAGTAAGTATTTTATTTTATAGAGAGTTAGTGGTTGGTGTAAACTAATAATAGGTATTTATGAATCTACTCTGGAGAGAAATTAATAGTTTCCGGTGTGTAGCCGTTATCTTAATTAAGACTGTTGTAGGATGGTACCGCGGTAATCGCTCCTATGATGGTCTTTTTTTAGAATTTGGGAGGGATATTATGATAGATATTAAGTTAATTCGCGAGAATAAGGATTTAGTAAAGGAAAATATTAAGAAGAAGTTTCAGGATAAGAAACTTGGTTTGGTTGATGAAATTTATGATATGGATTTAGAGTATCGTAAGTGTAAGAGTCGAGGGGACGAGTTACGTGCTTTAAAGAATAGTAAGAGTTCAGAAATTGGAGCTTTGATGCGTGATGGTAAGAAGGACGAGGCTAATTCTATTAAGGAAGAAATTGGTGAGATTAGTAATGAAATAGTAGAATTAGAAAATCGTGAAGCTGAATTAGAAAAAGATATTCATGATAAGATGATGGTTATTCCTAATATTATTGATGATAGTGTTCCAATTGGTGAAGATGATTCAAAGAATGTAGAGATTGAGAAGTTTGGTGAACCTGTTGTTCCTGATTATGAGATTCCATATAATGCTGATATATTGGAGAGTTTTAATGGTCTTGATAAGGAAAGTGCTGGTAGAACTAGTGGTAATGGTTTTTATTATTTAATGGGTGATGCTGCTAGACTTGTTAGTGCTATGATTAGTTATGCAAGGGATTATATGATAGATAAGAATTTTATTTATTGTATTCCACCTTTTATGATTAGAAGTGATGTTGTTACAGGTGTTATGTCTTTTGAAGAAATGGACGCAATGATGTATAAAATTGAGGGTGAGGATTTGTATTTGATTGGTACAAGTGAGCATTCTATGATTGGTAGGTTTAAGGGTCAAATGATTGATAAGGGTGAGTTACCTATTACTATGACTTCCTATTCTCCTTGCTTTAGAAAGGAAGTAGGAGCTCATGGAATTGAAGAGCGAGGAATTTATCGTGTTCATCAATTTGAAAAGCAGGAAATGATTGTTATTTGTGAGCCTGAAGAATCTATGGATTGGTATAATAAAATGTGGCAATATACTGTTGAAATTTTTAGAAATTTAAATATTCCTGTTAGAACTTTAGAGTGTTGTAGTGGGGATTTAGCTGATTTAAAGGTTAAGTCTTGTGATGTTGAAGCATGGAGTCCACGTCAAAAGAAGTATTTTGAGGTTGGTTCTTGTTCTACTTTAGGGGACGCTCAAGCTAGACGTTTGGGTATTAGAGTAAAGGGTGAGAAGGGTAATTATTATCCTCATACTTTGAATAATACTGTTTTAGCTTCTACTCGTGCTTTGATTGCTTTACTTGAAAATAATTTACAAGAGGATGGAAGTATTAAGATTCCAGAGGTGTTAAGACCTTATATGGGTGGTAAAGAGTATATTAAATAATATATTCTTTTTTTTAAAATTTATATGAAAAATATTTCATATTCTATTGACATATTTGATATAATAGAGTATCATTTAATATGAAATTTATTTCACATAGGAGGTATTATGAAAAATTTTATAGAATTAAAAAATGTAAAGAAAACGTATATTATTGGTGATCAAAAATATAATGCGTTGGATGGAATTGATCTTAGTATAGCTCAAGGTGAGTTTGTTGTTATATTGGGACCAAGTGGTGCTGGTAAAAGTACTTTACTTAATTTATTAGGTGGTATGGATAAGGCTACTAGTGGTAGTATTTTTATTGGTGAGAATGATATTGCTAAGTATAGTGACAAAGAGTTAACTCGTTATAGAGCAAATGATGTTGGTTTTATCTTTCAGTTTTATAATATTATGCCAACATTAACTGTTTTAGAGAATATTAACTTGATAAAGGATGTTACTAATACTTCAAAGGATGCTAAAGAGGTTTTAAAGGGTGTTGGATTACTTAAACATGCTGATAAGTTTCCACAGGAACTTTCTGGTGGTGAACAACAAAGGGTAAGTATAGCTCGTGCTATTATGAAGAATCCTAAGGTATTGCTTTGTGATGAACCTACTGGGGCTTTGGATTCTAAGACTGGAGCTCAAGTGTTAAAACTTTTGAGGGAACAAAGTGATTGTGATACTACTGTTATTATTGTTACTCATAATGCTTTGATTGCTGATATTGCTGATAGGGTTATTAGAGTTAAAAATGGTAAGGTTGAATCTAATATAGTTAATGATCATCCAAAGAATATAGATGAGGTTAAGTGGTAATATGTTGAAGAGAAAGATGTTTAGAGATATTCGTAAGAATTTATCTCAGTTTATAACAATTTTTTTAATGGTTATGATAGGGGTAATGGTTTATTCTGGAATTAAGGCATATATGGGTGGTATGACTAAAACAGCTGATAAGTTTTATTCTGAAAATAATTTATTTGATTTAAATGTTATGGGATATTTGAATCATGATGATTTAGATGTTATTAAGAAAATTGATAATGTTAATGATGCAGAACTTAAGTTGTCTGTTACTGCTATTACTGATAATGATAAAACATTATTATTAAATTTTATTGAATCAAATAATATTTCTAAATTTTATGTTTATGAAGGTGAAGAATTTGGTTTTGATAAGAGCGGTGTTTGGTTAGATAATTATTATGCAATTGAGAATAATATAAATGTTGGTGATACAATATTGGTTAAGTATGAGTCTATGGAATTGCATGAAAAGGTATTAGGATTAATAAATGTTCCTGATCACTTGTATGATGTAAGGGATGCTTCTGAATTGTATCCTAATAGAAAAGATTTTGGCTTTGCTTATATGTCAACTAATGAAATAACAGAGGATTATATTAAATCTGTTGTTATGAAAGAAGCTGGTATTAAGGATGAAAAAGTGTTTGATATGGCTATGCCAGATTTCAATTATAAAGAATATATTCCTTTTTCAAGTATAATGGTTGATGTTAAGGATAATGAATATAGGGATAATGTAAAAGATGATATAGAGGATAAAGTTAAGAATGCTAAAGCAATTGTTAAAGCAGAGGATACTTCATCATATGGTGCTTATCAAGGTGAGATTGATGAAGGTAAAACTTATGTAGGAGTTTTTTCATTTATATTTTTGTTTATAGCAATGCTTTCTGTAATAACTACAATGACAAGAGTTGTAAAAAATCAAAGGGTACAAATTGGTACTTTAAAAGCATTAGGTTTTAGTAATAATAGAATATTATTTCATTATATAGGTTATGGTTTTTGGATAAGTGTATTTGCCTGTATTATTGGTTTGGTGCTAGGATATTATCTGATAGGTAAGATATTTCTTGGACTTGAAATGGCATTTTTTGAAATACCAAATGGGGCTCCTGCTATGGATATATCAAGTTATTATGTTTCTTTTGCAGTTATATTGATAGTTGCTATTATAGCTTATATAACTGGAAGAGGTATATTAAAGGAAAATCCTGCTGAAACTCTTAGAAATAAAATACCTAGTGTTAAAGGTAGTGCTTTAAATATTACTAAGAATGGATTCTTTAATAAATTAAGTTTTTCTTCTAAATGGAATGTAAGGGATATCTTAAGAAATAAGATGAGAACTATTATGGGTTTTGCTGGAGTAGTAGGATGTTGTATGCTTATTGTTTGTGCTTTAGGTACGTTGGATTCTATGAATTCCTTTATTAAGTTACAGTTTGAAACTTTGTATAATTTTGATTATAAATTAAGTGTTAAGGAAAATTTATCTGATAACGAATTGAAAGTTTTATATGATGAGTATGGCAGTTATACATCTGAAAGTCTTGGTATAGAGATAAAGAATAAAGATGGTAAAAGGGAAGCAAATAATATATTTGTTACTGATGCTTCTGATTATGTAAGATTTGTTGATGATAAGAATAAGATAAAATCTATGCCTGATGATAATGGAGTATATGTTACATATAAATTAGCGTCTACTAAGGGATATAAAATAGGTGATAAGATTGAGTGGCATATTTATGGCGATAATAAGTATTATACATCGGAAATAATTGGATTTAATAAGGATCCACAAAATCAAAATGTTTCAATGACACGTGAATATTTGGAAAGTTTAGGTATTGAATATAAACCTGATTCAATATATACAAATATGGATTTAAGTAGTGTTAAAGAAATTAAAAATGTTGAGGTTATTCAAGATGTGGATAGTTTAAAAGAAGGTATGAATGGTATGCTTTCTATGATGAAAACTATGTTAGTTTTAATTATTTCGGTTGCGGTATTATTAGGTACAGTTATTATTTATAATTTAGGTATTTTATCTTATACTGAAAAGCAATATCAATTTGCTACTTTGAAAGTTTTAGGTTTTAAGGATAAGCAAATTAAGAATATTTTTATTAAGCAAAATAATTGGATTGCAATTGCTTCTATAGTATTTGGATTGCCTTTAGGTTTTTATTTAACTGATTGGATATTTAAAACTGCTATTGAAGAGCATTATGATTTTGGTGCAAATATAACTTTAAGAACTTATATTATTGCTGCAATTGGTACATTTGTTGTTTCTTATTTGGTTTCTAAGTTTTTGGCTAGAAAGATTAAGAGTATTGATATGGTTTCAAGTTTAAAAGCTAATGAGTAGGTGATTCTATGTTTTTAGGATTATTAATTCCTTTTATTGGAACAACTTTAGGTAGTTTTCTTGTATTTTTTATCAAAGGTGATCTAAATGTTAGTGTTCAGAAGTTTCTTCTTGGTTTTGCATCTGGTGTAATGATTGCGGCTAGTGTTTGGTCGCTTTTGATTCCTGCAATCGATATGAATGTTGGATATTTATCATGGGTTCTTCCTTCTTTTGGTTTTTTATTAGGTATTTTGTTTTTGTTAGTTTTAGATTCTATTATTCCTCATTTACATTTGTCTAGTGATAAGCCTGAGGGAATTAAGAGTAGTTTGAAAAGGACTACTATGCTTATTTTAGCTGTAACTCTTCATAATATTCCTGAGGGTATGGCTGTTGGTGTTGTTTTTGCTGGTTTATTAAGTGGAAACGCTGATATAAGTTTAGCTGGTGCTTATGCTTTGTCTTTAGGAATTGCTATTCAAAATTTTCCTGAGGGTGCTATTATTTCTATGCCTCTTAGGGCAGATGGTAATTCTCGTTTTAAATCGTTTTTATATGGTACTTTAAGTGGTGTTGTTGAGCCTATTGGTGCCGTATTAATTATTTGTTTGTCTAAAATATTTGTTCCTATTTTACCAGTTTTACTTTCTTTTGCTGCAGGTGCTATGATTTATGTTGTTGTTGAGGAATTGATTCCTGAGGCAAATTGTGGTGAACATTCTAATATTGGTGTTGTTGGTGTATCGATTGGTTTTGTTTTAATGATGATTTTAGATGTTGCTTTAGGCTGATTTTATAGTATAATTTAGATAGGTGATTTTATGTCTGATGTTAGAGAACCAATAAGGGAAAGTGCAGTTTTAAAGAAAAATCGAATTATTGAAAAGGGTTTTGAGTTGATGTGTGAGAAGGGATATCACAATGTTAATTGTGTTGATATTGCTCATTATGCTTCTGTTTCTACTGGTATTATTTATCAATATTTTAATGATAAAAGGGATATTTTTATTGAGGGTGTTAAGAATTATTCTAATAGTTTTATGTTTCCAATGTTTGATATGTTTGAAAAAAAGAAGATTTCTAAGGATAATATTGGTATTTTGATAAGTGAAATTATTGATAGTTTTATTAATACTCATAAAATGTCTTTTAGGGCTCATGAGGAATTAATGGCTATGAGTCATATTGATTCTGAAATTCAAAAAATATTTTCTGATAATGAGGTAAATATGACAAAAAGAATTGTTAGTGCTTTGGAGTCTAGTGGTTTTGTTATTTCAAATATATTTGAAAAGGTTCATATAATTATTGGAATTGTTGATAATTTTTGTCATGAGGTTGTATACCACAATCATGAGAGTATGAATTATGATGTTATGAAAAGTGAGATTATTAAAATTATTATTGGTTTAATTTGCTGAAAAATTTTTATAATTTTTCTTTTTTTTGTTTTATTTTGTTGTTGTGTGTTATAATAATTTATGGAGATTGTAGGTTGATATATATGTATTATAAGTTTACTATTTTAATTTGTAAGTTTTTTTATAAGATTATGAAGTTACTTGGTAGAAACGGTGGAACTTTGCCTGGTAATATTGCTTTAAGATTGAATAAGAATATTTTAAAGTATTTTAATGTTAAGGGAACAGTTATTGCGGTTACTGGTACTAATGGAAAAACTTCTACTACTAATTTAATTAGTAATATTTTATCTAATAATGGTAGTGTTGTAAGTAATAGAGAAGGTAATAATATTAATACTGGTATTACTTCTTTGTTAGTTAAAAATTGTGATTTATCTGGTAATGTTAATTGTGATTATTTAGTTTTAGAATGTGATGAGCATTATGTTCCTATTGTTTTTCGTGATTTAAAGTTGGATAGTTTTGTTGTTCTTAATTTTTTTCGTGATCAACTTGATAGAACTGGTGAGGTTGAAACTTTAATTCAGAAAATTGATAATTTTTTGGAAGGTTATACTGGTAATTTAGTTTTAAATAGTGATGATCCTAATGTTTCAAGGCTTGGATTTAATAAGGATAAGTGTAATGTGTATTATTATGGTGTTGAAAAGTTTAAAGGTGCGACTTCTAGTATGCATGATAGAGGAGAGGGTAAGTATTGTCCTTTCTGTTCTTCAAGGTTAGAGTATGATTATTATCAGTATTCTCATGTTGGAAAGTTTGGATGTCCTGATTGTAATTTTGGTCATAATGATATTGATTCAATAGTTAGTAATATTGATTTAAAGAATGGAAAGTTTAAATATAATGGTAAAGTGTTTGAAACTCGTTATAATACTATTTATAATATGTATAATGTTAGTGCTGCATTTATGTTAAGTTCTTTATATAATGTTTCTATGGATAATTTGTATGAAAGTGTTAAAGGGTTTGAACTTAATAATGGTAGATTAGAAACTGTTGTTATTGATGGGAATAGTAGTGTTTTAAATTTAGCTAAGAACCCAACTGGTGCGAATGTTACTATAGGTTTTATGAATCAGGATGATGAACATAAGGAGTTATTGTTTGTTTTAAATGATAATATTGCTGATGGTAAGGATGTTTCTTGGATTTGGGATATTAATTTTAGTATTTTAAATAATGTTGATAGAATAATTACTAGTGGCACTCGTGCTTATGATATGGCTGTTAGAATTAAGAATAGTGGTTATGATTTTAAAAAAATTGAGGTTTATCCTGATATTTTTGAGGCTGTAAATAATTTGTATAAGAATAGTGGTAAGAAGTATGTAATATTTAATTATACTGCTACCACTGATACAAGACGTGCTGTTTTGAGTTATAAGGGTGATAAGAATGGTTTATAAGATTTTGTATTTGTATCCTGATTTGTTGGATTTATATGGTGATTCTGGCAATATTGAAGTTTTAAGGTATCGTTTAGAAAAAAGAGGTATAAAGTGTCAAGTTGATACTTATTCTATTTTAGAGGATAAACCTAATTTTAATGATTATAATTTGATTTTTATGGGTGGCGGTGCCGATAGAGAACAGTCTATATTATCTGATGATTTAGTTAGATATAAGGATGATATTATTTCTGCTATTAAAAATGGTGTTTTTGTATTACTTATTTGTGGTGGTTTTCAATTGTTTGGGAAGTATTATAAAGACGCTGATGGTAAGGTTATTGATGGATTGGGTATTTTTGATTATTATACTGTTAGTGGTGGAAAACGTAATCGTAATATTGGTAATATTATTATTGAATCTGATATTGATGATGAACCTTACAAAGTAATTGGATTTGAGAATCATGGTGGGATTACATATGATATTAGTAATTCTTTTGGAAAGATTCTTTATAAGAACCCTAATAATACTTATGATTTTGAGGGTTTTATGCTTGATAATGTTATTGGAACTTATTTACATGGACCATTGTTATCTAAGAATCCCAAATTAGCTGATTATATTATCAGGGTTGGTTTATTAAAAGATAAAAAAGAGGTTCATTTGGAACCCCTTGACGATGGTTTAGAGAATAAGTGTCGTGATGTTTTAATTTCTAAGTTTCTCTAGGAATTTGTTTTTGCATATTTCATTATAGTAGTTTTCTAGTAAATAAAGATGGTAGTCATATGCCATTTTTTTTGTTTTTAGATATCTTTTATCATTACTTTTTTTATTTAGAAACATTTTTTTTATCATTTGATAGTGTTTATTTATTTTTTCTTCTATTTCTTTATTTGTGTAATTATATTTATTTATTTTTTGTTTAATATTATTTATTTTATTTATGAATTCTATGTCATTTGTTTCTTTTTTTAGCTTGTTTATGTATTTAACATTTTTTATTATATTCATATTATCACCTGATGTTATTATATACGTTTGATTTTAAAAAAATTGTAGAATTGGTGTATAAAAAAAGACTTTTTTTAAGTCTTATATTTTTATTGTTTGTAGATATTCTTCTGAGTATCCGGTTGTTCTTGATATTATATTTATTGGAATATTTTCTTTTATAAGAGAAATAGCTGTTTTAATTTTATTCATTTCTATTCCTTGTTCTATTCCTTGTTGTAGCCCTTGTTGTAGTCCTTGTTGTAGTCCTTCTTCTGCTGCTTCTTCTTTTGCTGTTTCTAGTTGTGCTTGATATAGTTTTTCGTATGATTCTGCATCTGTTAAAAAACTATAAATATTTTCTTCATTGTATTCTTTTATCATTTTTCCAATCTCCTTTGCCATTTCATTATACCTACTTAGTAGTTCTAATTCTTTTTCATCACAGTCAAATATTATTAAGTGTGCATACTTATCAATTAACTTGTTGTTATTAGTATATAATATTTTTTTGTATTTTGCAATATCATATACTAAAAAATTTATGTCATCTATAAATTTGTTTTTGTGTTTTTCTCCTATTATGTAGTGGTTATCGTAGTCATAATCATATTCTATGTTATTACATATATTTATTTGTGTGCATTTTGGTTGTTC
>Ga0247611_10000871_pt1 | contig 57745 bp, 42 predicted proteins | sample 177DNAGHGhighgp2_FD_192422 | JGI IMG/M metagenome (GOLD analysis project Ga0247611, IMG submission 192422) | Sheep rumen microbial communities from Palmerston North, Manawatu-Wanganui, New Zealand - 1770 DNA GHGhigh gp2 | ecosystem: Host-associated > Mammals > Digestive system > Stomach > Rumen... | reverse complement strand
GTGACGGTGAGGTGCTCGTCTTTGAGCTGCACCTCGGGGACATGCACACCGATTGGGTTGCGCGAGAGGGTTAGGGCACAGAACGTCGCCACAGGGTCGCCATTGGCCCAAAGGGTACACCCTGTGACAAGGAAAGCGATTATGGCAAGGAGGCGTCTCATTGCTACCTGTCGTTTAGGAATGACTCGACAGCAAAGCGGTAGCCCTCCAAACCGAGGCCGCAGACAACTCCGCGGCATACATCGCTGAGGAGGGAATGGCGGCGGTACTCCTCACGGGCATAGATATTGCTGATATGCACCTCGATGACGGGAGTGGTGATGGCGGCGATAGCATCGTGGATAGCCACGCTGGTGTGGCTGTAGCCACCGGCGTTGAGGATGATGCCCTGGGCGGAAAAACCCACCTCGTGCAGGCGGTTGATAATCTCACCCTCTACGTTGCTCTGGAAATAACCTATCTCTACATTCGGAAAACGCCGTCTGAGCGCGTCCACCATCTCCTCCATAGTGGTGTTTCCATAGATGGCAGGCTCACGCTTGCCGGTGAGGTTCAAATTCGGTCCGTTTACGATTTCAATATGTTTCATTACAGTGCGTAATTTTTTGATGAGGTGTTGAGGCTCTGGGAGTCCTCATGGGCAAATGCCTGTTTAAAGAAGTCAAGAGAATGGCAATGTCATTTTTCGCCTATTCTGAACACTATTTCCAGGCCGTGTTCGACTGGCGGATGCGCTGCAGCATGGCATAGGCCCACGGCTGACTGCCCGGCTCCTGATAGCGGCAGTTGCCACGGGGGTCGGCAGTAAAGTGAAGCACACCCTCATCGTCGTAAACCACAGTGCCCCGCTCGGAGAGGTAGAACAGCGAATCGCCCAGCACGGCATTGAAAACGGGCATGGGATCCCACATCTTCTGGCCTGTGTTACAGTCACAATTCATATACACCTGCTTGATGGGATGCACATCGGTCCAGGAGATGTCGGCAATCACCTTCTCCGGCTCATATTCTATGGCATCGCCCACTTCGCCCGGCGAGAAAATAATATCCACATCCTTGGGCCACAATTGGAAGAAGATGCGGCTGAAAGCAATGGCCTGGAGGAAATTATAGTCGGGCTCAACTGCCTCGCCGAACACTCCTCCAATCAAATAGGCACATTTCACTTTCTTGCGAACCAGGTCCACACCGTTCAGCGGCGAATACTCATCACCTTCCGACTGCAGCAGACGGGCCAGCGAAGTGACAAATCCCACCGACACAATACTCACCGAATGGTCAGGTTGTGCGGAAAGCAGCTGACGGTAAAGCTTCCATCCGTCGGGCACCGAAGAATAGTCGTTGCGTGTGCGTTGGAACATCAGCGAGCCGTCCTCGTTCCGATAGTTTGGCAACTCGGAATAGTCAATCCACACTTGGGGATTCGCAACGCCCTGCCGTTCCAAACCGATAGGCATATTGCCGTGACCATAATAAGTGTTCATCACATCAGCAATTCGGGCATTGTTCTCGCCCATCCTGTCCACCACTATGCCAAGCAGCATGCACTGCCCCATGTCGTGATAGCGGTAGAGCAACTGCAAGGCGAAGAGGTCATCGGTCGACGACCCAAGGTCTGTGTCGAAAATAACACGCGGTTCCACCATATTGGGTATCGGAGTGATTTTTTCCTCATGGCACGACGACATTAACATTCCTCCCAACAGAAGGAGGATAAACACTTTGAAAGAGTACTTTTTGTTCATGATTGTCAATTTTATAATAGTCTATTTTGTTTTAAAAAGGATATCCTACACTACAGCTGGGTCACACTCCTTGAAAGAATCAGGTGAAAATCCAACTACCGGTAAGGAAGTTATTGAAAAGGTAGGCTGTCCAAAGGACATTCAGGAATATGGTGATTAGGCATACTGTGAGCTTGACTGTCTTGCCCATGTGGGAATGATAGAACACCAAGGCAAGCATCAAAAAGACAACCCAACAACCAATATAAGTAAACAGATTGAAGCACAACACTGCCGCCAGGACGAAAAACACACCAATCATCCATTTCCACAATGGCTTTATCTCGCTATTGGCAAAATCGAGCAGCAGAAAAACGAAGAAAGGAGTGCATGTCAGCAACCGCGACAGTGAATACATACAACCCTTCTGGGTGAAGAGGGCGAGGAGAACATTGCCAACAAAGAACAGTACCGACAGGATACGAAGCTGTTGCATGGTGTCGAGAGCCGATTTCTCTTGTCTATTCTTTCTCAGACCCCCAATGAGGACCGAGCCCAACCATACCAACGCCGGGATGGTCAAGATGAACAGCAGGGGGTTGGTCACACTTTCATTCTCCATACTCCAATTGGTAAATGGCCATACGGGGAGCGACAACTCTTTGCCCCATTCCCCTTGGGCAACAACATATTGAAACCAATGCTCGGCGCCATGGCTATGCTGGAACAACACCACCGCGACAATTCCGATAACCACGGGCAAGAGATGTTTTGTTATGTCAACCAGAAGCTTCTTTAAACTGCCCTTTGAATAAATCACATTCAACACGTCGACAATCACCCATGCCACCACGATGATATTGCCTGCCGACCGCGTCATTGCACCAAGCATAAAACCAAGGAAATATACCCAATATCGGTCTTTCACAAAACCTAATATGCCCAAGGATATACAAACAAAAAAGAGGGCTTCGCTATAGGGTATCATGAATATCACCAGATACGGCATGCAGAAAAGCAATAGATACTCCCAGCGTGGAACCTTTTTGAAGAGCTGCAACAACAGCAACATGCCCAGTCCGAACAATATCCAATTGACTGCTGATATCCCAATGGCACCCAGATGAGTCAACCGCCACAAAAGCGGAAACAACGGAAAGAAGGCATAGCTGCACGGAGGACAGGGCGGGAGGTACAGATACTTCTTTATCAACTGGTAATGCTCTGCATCGAAATGCAGCATATTCTCGTTGGTGGGACGGGTGTAGGGTTTACTTACCTGGTACGCCGACACTATTCCATCATGTCTCTCCATCTCGTAGGTCTTGACCCACCGTTGCACCACAGAATACACCCGGTCATTCCGCAGCAATCCATGACACACCCCAACCGATGCGGTAAACAACAGCATCAGGATAACCCAAAGAGCCCATCGGGGTATGTTTTTCAACAGCATATCGGCAATCTAAAAAAAACAGAACGGGTATCAACTCAAAAGGACACCCGTTCTGTATTGACAGTTAAACTTTAAGAAAAGTTACTGAAGACACATCTTATTAGATGATACCCTGAGCAACCATAGCCTTGGCAACACGCATGAAACCGGCGATGTTAGCGCCCTTCACGTAGTTGATGTGGCCATCAGCCTCACGACCGTGCTCAACGCACATGTCGTAGATGTTGTTCATAATGGTGTGGAGGTTCTTGTCAACCTCTTCAGCAGTCCAGTTGCGGTGCTCAGCATTCTGGCAGATTTCGAGACCAGAGGTAGCAACACCACCGGCGTTGACAGCCTTACCAGGACCGAAGGGAACCTTGGCAGCCTGGATGGCAGCGATAGCGGCGGGCTGGCATCCCATGTTGGAAACCTCAGCAACATACTTCACGCCATTGGCGAGCAGCATCTTGGCATCTTCCTCAGCAAGTTCGTTCTGGAAAGCGCAGGGCATAGCAATGTCGCACTTCACAATCCAAGCCTTCTTGCCGGCGGTGAACTTAGCCTTGCCGGGGAACTTGGTGGCCATATCCTCAACCTTGTTGCGGTTGCTGGCACGCATGTCAAGCATGTAGTCAATCATCTCCTTGGTGATACCATCGGGAATCTCGCAAACACCGTCGGGGCCGCTGATAGCGACAACCTTGGCACCGAGTTCAATAGCCTTGGTAGCAGCACCCCAAGCAACGTTACCGAAGCCAGAGAGAGCAATGCGCTTGCCTTCTATCTTGTCACCTTTTTCCTTCACCATGCGCTCAACATAGTAGATAGCGCCGAAACCGGTAGCCTCGGGACGGATCAGAGAACCACCCCAGCCATAGCTCTTGCCAGTCAGAGCACCAGTGCTGTGCTCGCGAGCCAGTTTCTTGTAAGCACCATAGAGGTAGCCAATCTCGCGGCCGCCAACGCCTACGTCACCAGCGGGGCTGTCCTGATCGGGACCAATGTTGCGCCACAGCTCATACATGAAGGCCTGGCAGAAACGCATGATTTCAGCGTCGCTCTTTCCAACGGGGTCGAAATCGGCACCACCCTTACCACCACCGAGAGGCAGCATGGTGAGGCTGTTCTTGAAGATCTGCTCGAAACCGAGGAACTTAAGCATGGAGACGTTCACAGCCTTGTGGAAGCGGAGACCGCCTTTGTAAGCACCGAGGGCGGCATTGAACTGCACGCGATAGCCCAAGTTGGTGCAAACCTCACCCTTATCGTTGACCCAAGTCACGCGGAAGGTGAAGATACGGTCGGGCTCGACAATGCGCTCGACAATCTTGTTGGCCTCAAATTCGGGGTGTTTGTTGTATTCTTCCTCGATGGTCTCAAGAACCTCGCGAACTGCCTGTAAGTACTCGTTTTCGCCCGGATGTTTGGCTTCCAGGTTAGCCATAATTTCATTTACTTTCATGATATTTAATTAATTAAATTAAACAATTGTTTTGCTTTGGACTAACAAATATACAACTTTATTTTGAAATAAAACAATTATTTTATTAAATAATTTATGCAGTACCCCCAAGGCAATATCAACCAGCCTCTTATCTCCATCAGCCACGAAACCCTGAACCAATCACAGTAAGAACCTGCCCAACAGCCAACAGCTCACTTCACATCACGCACCAGCCGAACCGACTGCCGATAGCAACGCCTCTGGGCTGTCGAGGGATGGACATGTCCTTCAGAAAAGAACATGCACTGGGCTTTCTGGGGTTCGCCACTGGGGGTGGCTGTCCAATAATAACCGGCGGCTCCGTAATGGGGACTCGGATCGACAGGATGGCCATCACCTATATTTCCCTCATAAATCATGTCCGATGCAGGCAGGAAAACAGCTCCCGCCTCTTTCATCTTCATCCACTGGTCTCGGGTATAGACGTTGTCATCCCAACTGATGCAGCCCGAACTGAACACAATATCTTCCACTCCCTTCCATCCGTCAGGCAAAAGTATCAGGCCATGAATCCCACACACTTTTCCTGTACCCCGTTTGAACTCCGCATGCGGTCTCTTCTCTAACAGATAGACCCAATCTGCTGCGTACATCGTCCGCCATCCACCCTCTGAATAAGACACATAGTCACCCCAATCGTAGAAAGAAGAGAAGTCAGCATCATCCAACGACCAATACGTGGGGCGGTTTCCCGTACCCCAACAGAAATAGCCGCCGTAATCCCACTCGTTAGACACAAAGGCAAATCCCATTTTTTGAAGATTCCCCTGTGAAAAATAAACTTGTTTTCTTGGACTTACCGAAAAGGCATCTGGAATCAATTGAGAACCGTTAATTGTATCGTTCGGGTTCACGGAAGGCGACTCCTTTCCGCAGGCAAAAATAAAAAAAATACCTGCCACCGCAAAAAGCGATGCAAGCCTCCTATATATTCTGATAGTTACCATCTTGTTTCAGCAATCCCCGCTCACTTCCCCCCAAGAGCGTTTCTGTACCCGGATTGCTTTCCACTCTACATGTAGCACGTATTCACAAAGTTCTGTATCCGCGGACGTACATAGTCCCGCTCTTCAATGTGGGCCATGTGGGCAACATTATCCAGCAGTAATATTTCCGCATGTCGGGCCTCCATCGCCTGTGCCAACGCCAATTCCACCGGAATCCGGGTATCGTTCTTGCCATACACAAACAACGTCGGCACCTCCAGCGACTGCAACACATGAATCCTCGAAGGTCTCGATGCCATACCCCTCTGTGCAGCCACAATACTCTCGGCCTTGGTTTCAAGACACTGGTCCTGAAGGTCTTTTATCTCCAACGTCAACTCATTGCGCTTGCTCACATCAAACAACGGCGGTATGAAACCCACAATATAGCTGGCACGGTTGCTCATCACCTGGTCGCATGTCTCCATGCGTCGCTCAATAATCTTATCGGTATCGGCCAATGCATGCGAATGCAGCAATCCCAACCCACGCAAATGGTGTGGGAACAAATCGGCAAATGCCAACGCCACATATCCACCCATCGAGTGTCCCACCATAACGCACTGCTCCACCCCTGCATCGTCCAGCACAGCCTTCACAGCCTTAGCCATCAAATCCATGCTGTGCACATCGCCGAAGCACTCGCTATAGCCGTGTCCCGGTAGGTCGATGGTGATGACATGCATTGTACGCATATAGGAGAGCACATACGAACTCCATATATCAAGATTCTGAAGATAGCCATGCAACAGCACCAACGTCTGTTCATGGTTTCTTCCCTCATCGCGATAATGCAACGTATGTTCCTCAAATACTATTGTCTTATGCTGCTCCATCAGGGGGATTGTTACGTTATATTACAACAAGCAAAATTACTCTTTTTTTTTGTTTCAACAACCTATTTTTTCAAAAAAAACATTATATTTTTCCCTACCTTCTGTCTCTCACAATCTTACCGAACAAAGTTTTTTCATCATCCCCCCGTTTTTTCTACGAAAGGACGCCCTTTGTTCTCCTCATTTTGCAAATCTCAACCTGTTATCAGAAGAATCTCACTTCCACTCCTCCCGAAACTCCACTGCTTCTGTATCTTATATTTCCGTATGCCGATATGCGGACCCTTGTGTCGTCAATGCCTTGCTCAATCATATAGTTTCTCACGGCGTTGGCGCGCTGCATCGAAAGGTCATAGCTCTCACGGCTGTCATTCCCCTCCACGTGAACTCTCAGCTCCACACTGCTTTTTTCGTGCTGATGCAAATAAGCCACCACCCCGTCCAACTCCTTCTTGCCCATCGGCAACAACGATGCCGTGTTGCCATAAAACTGAACCAACCTCAACGGCAATGGCTGTTCCAAATCATACAGTTGCTGCGACGTATAGGTAGTCATTGTCGCAATCCCCTTCTCATCCTTCCCAATCCACAATGTGGGGATATACACCCAGCCGCTCTGGGGCACAAGGGCATACTCCTTGTCCTTGTAGACTTCAAACTGAATCATCGAATCAATCTCCGACCCGCTCCACCTACGTGCCACATGCTGCCGCCACACCTCCACCAGCTCCACGCTGCGCAGCATCCCCGTGGTTTGCGACAAATCCACTTGCACACTCTTATGCACCGATGCCGTATCATGCTTTGTGGCAAACCCATGACATCCCTGTGTCCTGCCTTGCGGCGACATAGTGGTGTATACCACCCGCCGCTCGCCATGAGCAAAACTCAGTCCGCCTTCGGCAAATGCCGTGTTGACTCCCCGTCCCATATTCACCGGTTTCGACCAATGGTTCCAGTCGTCCACATCGGTTCTCGTAACACAATATATATCGCCGTATCCCAACCCGCGGGCATCGGTCACATAATACATCGTCTTCATATTCCTGCTCAGCAGCGGATACCGCTCACAGTAAGGCGTATTGACATCCCTGCCCAGATTCACCGCCTCACCCCAACGGCCGTCACGATAGGGTATATAGTACAAATCTGTTGCCCACGCAGTGTCGCCGTGGTAGTAGTCGCCCGACTCCTGCACATTGTATCCCCCTGGTCTGTCGGAGGCCAGCAACATGCCCGACCCGTCAGCCAGCATTATCGCGTCTGTCTCAATATAGGCTGTATTCACTGGCGACTTAAACCGCTCTTTCAACACCCACACCGAGTCGTTCACCAGTTCGGCTGACCATATATCGTCGTTCACCCCCACCAGGGCCCTGCTCCCTCCATCATAGAAGCTGAACAGCGACACCTCGCCCATCGCTCCGTCCACTCTCACCGCACCCATCTCGCGCCACCCGTGCTTAGCGTCTATCCGCACTGCATAGGCCACATCATTGCCATACGCCATCGCCCTGTTATAGTATATCCTCATCCCGTCGGGATGAGGCACTTGCTGCAGCATATTCTTGGCGCTGTATTCCGTGGTCGTCGAACTCTTGCCGCTCCCACCCAGTATGGCCGCCAGCTCCTCATACTCTTCACGTGTCACATCACCAAAACTCAACTCATACTTTTTCATTCTTTGCAACGCACCGTTCCAATCCTTTTTCACTATCAGGTTCTGCAACACTCTTTGTAGTGCCACAAAGGCTATCCTGCGCCCGGTGAGCCGATGGATGCATACCGTCATCGTGTCGAGGTCGGCCTCCACAAATGGCTTCATCAGGTTGAACGAGTCTATCATCGCCCCGCGTTCCAGGTCCGACCGCACTGCCATCCCGAAAGGATAGTCGGGGTGGTCCTGCGCAAACGACTCTATCGGCAGCCGGTTCCCCTCTGCGGCAAACCAGCTGTAGTATTCCTTATACACGCTCGAATAATACTCATCGAGTGGGAAACGACTCAGATACACCTCCACAGCATCCACATTATGGTCTTCCTTCACCATCTTTCTCAGTTTTGCCAGTGCGCTGTCGGCCAGTGGGCTATCGCTGTATGTTTGGGCAAAGGTGGCCAATTGTTCGGGGGTCGAAAGCAATCCGTATTGGTTGCTCCGCAACGTGTTCAAGTGGTTCAACGCAGCCACATATTCATCGCCCCGCGGGTAGCGTTCCAAGTAGAGCGAGAAAGCCTCAACGGTATTGGTCTTACTTGCCGCACGGTAGGCCAGTCGGCTTTTGTGCTTCATGGCTGCGTTCTGCACGGCAGGACTCTGGGCAAACAATGCTGCCACAGAATCCACCTCACGTTCCGTTCTGAGTGTGGAGAAATAATCCTGTGCCAACAACGACATCCGCTTCTCCACCGAGTCGGCCAGCACCGAGTTAGGCCGCGTCTTCAGATAGTCATAGTAGCCCTGCAGCGTATTCTCCTGGCACACCGCCTCATATCTGTCGGCCACCTCTTTGGCGTTCAGGCGTTTCATTATCTCGTCATTCCCCGGAAATGAACGTTTGAATGCGTCTATTTCCGCCTTCCCCATTTCGGGCACATGCTGCCGCACATACAGCACCGCCTGTGATTCCACATCGCTGCGACACTGACGTATCACGGGCAGTGTTATGCCTTTGCGTATCAGTTTCTGCATCTCGTTATAACGGCCCTTGTCCAACGCCCGTGCCGTGTATATCTCCTCGGCCTTGCCCAGATAGTCCGCCGCCTGTGTCAGGCTGTACTGCGCACACTCGCTGTTCGACACCAGTCGCGCCATTTCCATCAGCACAGCCACATTGTCAGGCTCTTTGGCATATTGCAGGCTGGCCTCCTCATACTGCTTACGCAGCAATTCAGCCATACTGCCTTCCTGACCCTGCACAGCCACCCACGCCAGCACCCCCATCAGCAGAAACAATACTCTCTTCATCTCGCTATAAGTGTTAGAATGTGAGACTCTTCAATATCGACACAAATTCAGCCTCCATCTGGCTATATGTATCCTTGGTAGTCTCCAGCCGGAACTCCACCACCGTGTTCTGCACCATGAAGTAGACCATGCGGAACTGGTAATCCTTCCGGTCCTTCAGGTTGGTGTAGGCTCCTATATAGCCCATCCCGCCCGTGGCGGGCAACCCGAGGCCTTTTGTGTAGTCCTTCAACGCCTGGTATGGCTCTTTCGACCAACGGTCAAACACAAAGTCGTTCAACGGCTTGTTGTAGTTCTTTCTGATATAGATGCGGAGAAACGGCAGTGTCGTGTCGCCTGCGTGGCACACCGTTTTGGCCTCGTAGAAGTATAGATACATCATCGTGTTGGCATCCACCTTCTCCGACTTCAGGTAAGTCCACTTGCTCGGAAAAGTGTATTTCACTTTCGTGCCCGGTATGCCCACCTGTGCCTGGGCGGCTCCAGCCGCAAACGTCATGATGGTGCACACCAACAGTCCACGCATCATTTTTTTGATAATCGAAGTGCTATTTTTCATAGTTATTCCTGATTTATGTGTTTTTCGTAAAAATCCAGCAGCTTGCGTGTCAACCCCTCGTTGCCATATTCCTCCTCAATCAGTGCAAAGGCATTGCGCCCCACCTCGCGGCAAAAATCGGCATCGGTCACACATCGCTCTATCTGCTCAACAAACTGTTCCGGAGTGTCGGCAATCAACAGGTTTTTGCCGTCGGTATAGTGTATTCCGTCGGCCCCCACACTGGTCGAAATCACCGTCTTCCCTATCGACATCGCCTCTATTATCTTCACCCTTATGCCGCTGCCGCTCAGCAGTGGCACCACGTTTATCTGTTTCGACCCTATGAAATACATCGCGTCGGGCACCTCGCCCACCACCTTCACTCCTTCCATCTCAAGCCGCATCAGGTCGTCCGGCATCTTGCGTCCGGCCAAATATAGCGTCACCTGTGGCACCCGCTCGTGCACCATAGGCCACACCTTCTCCAAAAACCACCTCACGCCTTCCTGGTTGGGTATCCAGTCCATCGACCCCAAATGGAACAACGAGCAAGGCTCTTCGTCCACATGGCCCATCGACTCGGCCGATATGCCGAAGGGAATGGCCACCACAGGCTTGCGGCATCCCAGCGACTTCAGTGTCTTGGCATCGCTCTCGGTAATGCTCACCACCCCGTCATAGTCGTTGAGGTGTTCGCATTCGTATGCCCGCAGCGTCAGTGCCAGATGTTTCATATACTGCCGCTTGAACGGATTGCGCACTCCCTGTGCCACCCGTTCCCATATCTGGTGTTCCACATTGTGCGCCCGCAGATACACCTGCGCCTTGCTGTATTTGCGCACCAGTGGCACATACGGCGTGAGAAACAGGCTCTCCACATGCACCACATCAAACGTCTCCTCCTCCAACACCTGTTTCAGCTTGGCACTGAAATCCTTACTCACAAACCGTTTCACATGGTACGACTCGCCGCACAGAGCCGCCACCGCAGCGTCGAGGGGATGTATGCCCAAATCCACATACACCGCCTCGAACCGTGTGGCTTTCTTATATTCGGGTGTCATCAATTCGTCGTGCACCGGGTGTTTGTCGCTGCACATGGCCAGCACACGCACTTCGCAGCCCGCCGCCATCAGCCCCTGAGTGATGCTGTTCATGGCCAGCGTACCGCCGTCTACCGGCGGAAATGGTGGCTTGCTGCAAAGTTGTAGTATTTTCATGATGCTCTTAATTATTCTGTGGGCAGTTGTTTGAATCCACGACCCATAATCTCGGCGCTGTCTATCACATTGACAAAAGCCATCGGGTCAAGACGGCGGAGGTTGGAACGCAGTTTCACGAAATCTGTACGCTCCATGGTGACATATATAATCTTGCGCTCCGTACCGTTGTACAAGCCCTCGCCGGTGATGCATGTGCCGCCGCGGTTGAGCTCGTGGAGTATGTACTCTTTCACCTCGGCCGACTTGTCGGTAACAATAAAGGCGGTCTTGTAGCTCTTGATGCCGTCCACCACCAAGTCGATAACCTTACCCTCGATAAAGATGATGATGATAGAGTAGATCGGCAGGCGGATATCGCCGAAGGCGATGAGAGTGGAGAGCGTAATGCAGCCGTCCACAATAGTCACAAGGGTGCCAAGGCTGATTTTGGTGAACTTATGGAGAATCATCGAAATGATGTCGCTGCCGCCACTTGTGGCACCGCTACGGAAAATCATACCGATTGCCACACCATAAATGAGGCCCGCAACAACAGTGTTGAGAAAATAGTCGGGCACAAACCACATGCCGTCGTGGGTCTGCACCATGTTGATTCCCTCTATGGCGTTGGCCACAATGGGGCCGTCATGTATAACGGGATTATAGCCCCATATCCAACTCTCGATAGCGTAGGTGAAGCCGAAAATCAGAAAGGTCGAAATGATGGTCTTGACACCGAATTTAGGTCCCAAAATCCATGTACCGATAATGAGCAGGGGGACATCCATGCAGATAGCCCAAATAGAAATCTTGCCGCCCCAAAGGGTGCTGAACACGTTGGAGAGGCCGTAGGTGCCGCCAGGGGCCATCATATAAGGGTTCACAAACATCACATCGCCCACGGCAAACAGCGCACTGCCCAGAATCAAGAGCATGTAGGCAATCACTTCCTGCTTAAAGTCTTTTTTTTCCATCTATAGTTTAGTTATTTATAATGTTGTTTTATTGCATATTGCATCCCACCGCCACAAGAGCGGTGAAAATGCAAAGTTACAAAAGTTATTCGGTTTATTCACTTTTTATTAATAATAATTTTTCTCCAGCTGCCGCCACCCCTCACTCCTCCCCCATCCGCTCTCCTTTTTCACGCCGTCCCGCCATCCCGTCCAGTATGTAGAGCAGTTTGCTGTACTAAGTGAAATCTGTATCGGAAAAAGGTGATAGCTGTCAGCAGCAGTGTATGTGATGGTGCTTCATTGGTAGGCGTGTATTTTCCAAAATTGCATTGTGGAGAATAAGCCCTTCAGTACTGGCATTTGAAAGGTCGGCATCGGTTAGGTCCGCACCAGTAAGATTAGCCCATCTCAAATCGGCAAACATGAGGTTTGCACCCCGTAGGTCTGCATCGTGGAGGTCGAGGCCGATAAAGTTGCCATAGAAGAGTTCTTCATCCTCCCTGAGTGTGTGAATTATTTCGCCGTGTATGTTTTTAATCTGGACCATCTTGTTTCATTTTTCGTTGCAAAGATACGTTTATTATTTCACTTGGGCAAATCTATCACTCGAGTAACTGGAACATAGCCCATATAACACACATCGGACAGCCGAAAGGAATAAGAAAGTATTCCTTTATTTTGTGAATGAATGTGTGGACGTATCTGTCGGCCTGATACTAAAAGCCAATGCCGCGCAGCGGATGCTCCTGTCGGGCAGCTGCGGCGGCGTGTCTGCCGGACAGGTTGCAGTTGTGGCTGCTCCGGGTGTACCCTCGCAAAACTCCGCCTTCTCTGCTGCTTCGCCTCAGTCTCCCTCTAGCTTCGCCACCCTCCCACCATTTGGCAAGTCCATCATCAGACAATCTATGCCAGCGCGGTTAAGAAGAGCTTAATAAGGGGTGAATAGATGGTTAAGATATAGCGAAGCTACACCGAAGCTTCTGTGGAGGCATCGGCAAGTGTGTTTTCCGGAAATCGCTTGACAGATTTTTGCCGGTTAAGCTGATTGGCTTGTCAAATAATTTGCTGGTTAAACTGATTGGCTTGTCAAAGACAAAGGGAAAGGGGGACGGGATTGGTTGTCGGATTGAACGCGGACAATGGCATATATCACCACCGATTGCATGTGGGAAGGAAGGGGTATTGCTGTTGGTAATAAAGGGGTAAAATCATGATAATTCGTGTTATATTTGTTTTTGTTCGTGTGAGGTTGTGTGTATGTCGGAGAAAATATGTAAATTTGCAACGGCTAAGGCCGAGGGGCGAAGCACCGGAAAGGCGGTATATAACAGGATACTGAACATCGGTTTGTGCAGGACGAAAGGGCGGCAGCTGTATTGCAGGCAGTGGTGGCAAGGTGTACGAGAGTGGGCTGTGCATGATAGGGGCAGATGGAGCATTGAAGAAACGGGCGCAACAATGGAAGCAGGAGGAAACGGCCCGGGGACAAAAATAGGAAACGGGACTCGAACCGGAACGGCAAGATGCAGGAAGCGGAGCTAAAGGGATTGGGGGAGAACGAAAAGGTTCAGAAACGACAGAAGGGCAACGAGAGGATGTCGACGGAAAGCGCGCCGGACAAGGTAGGGCCAAGCGGCCCAAAGGCTATGAGGCAGAAGGGAATAGTGGATAGCTGGCAAAGAACACAGGAATAGAAATAAACACCTTATCAATGGAGAAGGAAAGATACAAGAACAACATCGTGATTGTGGGGGCGACGGAGAATAACCTGAAATCCGTGTCTCTGGAAATACCGAAGGGGAAAATCACCGTATTCACGGGCATATCGGGGTCGGGCAAGTCGTCGCTGTGTCTCGACACCATTGCTGCCGAAAGCCGGCGGGAGCTGAACGAGACTTTCCCCAGCTTTGTGCAGCAATACCTGCCCAAATACGGGCGTCCGAAGGTGGAACGTATAGAGAACATGCCTGTAACCATCGTGATAGACCAAAAGAAGCCAGCCAACAACAGCCGGTCGACAGTGGCCACATACACCGACATTTACGCCCTGCTGCGACTGTTGTTTTCGCGAATTGGCGAACCCTTTGTGGGGTATAGCGACACGTTTTCGTTCAACCATCCCTCGGGCATGTGCCCACGCTGTTCGGGACTGGGCGAGGTAACCGACCTGGACATACACAAGCTGGTGGACTTCGACAAGTGTCTGAACGACGAGGATGTGATACATTTCCCCACCTTCACCACCGGGGCTTGGCGATGGAAACGATATGCATACAGCGGGCTGTTCGACCTGAACAAGAAAATACGCGACTACAGTCCCGAGGAGATGCAACTGCTGCTGTATTCGCCACAGATAAGGCTGAAGAACCCGCCCGACAACTGGCCGAAGTCGGCCAAATTTGAAGGGTTGTACCCACGCATGTACCGCAGCATCATCACCACCAAGGAGGGCAAACGGCAACAGAAGGTGCTGGACGGAATGACGTGCACCACGGAATGCCCTGAATGTCACGGCACACGGTTGAACGAGCGTGTGCGCAGCTGCCGCATAGGGGGAAAGAATCTGGCCGATGTGGTGAGTATGCCCATCAACGAGGCGTTGACATTCATAGCGGGGATTGACCATCCGCTGGCCGCCGACCTGAAGAACGAGCTTGGCAAACGGTTGCAGGCACTGTGTGACATAGGGCTGGGCTACCTCTCGCTGGGACGGGGCACGGGCACCCTGAGCGGGGGCGAGGCACAACGCATTAAGATAGCGAAATATATCAACTCGCCGCTCACGGATATGGCCTATGTGCTGGACGAGCCCAGTGTGGGGCTTCACCCGCAGGACATAAGCCGGCTGAAAGAGTCGCTGCGCCACTTGAGGGACCACGGCAACACGGTGCTGATAGTGGAGCACCACCGCGAAATCATAGCAATGGCGGACCACCTGGTAGACATGGGGCCGGGCGCGGGCGACCGCGGCGGAAGGGTGATGTTTGAGGGCGGATATGGGGACCTGCTGCGGTCGGACACAGTGACGGGCCGCATGCTGCGCCACCGCACACCGATGAAAAGCCATTTCAGAACCCCTACGGGGTGGTTCCATATAAAGGACGCAACGCTGCACAACCTGCAACATATCAACGTGGATATTCCCCAAGGGGTGATTACAGTGGTGGCCGGAGTGGCGGGGTCGGGCAAGAGCTCGCTGATGGAACACTTTATGCAGCAGGAGGGCACCCCGCTGGTTTTCATTGGGCAGAAAAACATAGGAATAAACCTTCGCAGTACCCCTGCGACCTATCTCGACATTGCCGACACAATACGCCGCCTGTTTGCCAAAGAGGGGGTGACGGAAGAGGGAGGCAAAGGGAGGCCGGGAATGCAGCTGTTCTCGTTCAACAGCAAGGGGGCCTGCCCGGCCTGCAAGGGCAAGGGGGTGATAGTGTCGGATATGGCTTTTATGGAGAGCATAGAGACGGTGTGCGAAGAGTGCCACGGAAGCCGCTACAGCCGCGAAGCACTGCAATACCGATACCAGGGCAAGACGATAGCGGAGGTGATGGAGCTGACCGTGGAGGATGCCATACGGTTTTTCGAAGGGCAGCCGTTCCAGCCACAACTGCGCATGCTGCAGAAGGTAGGGCTGGGTTATCTGCACCTGAACCAGTCGATGAGTACCCTGAGCGGCGGGGAGTTGCAGCGGGTGAAACTGGCCGACAGGCTGTACAGCACCGTCATACACAGCGGCAACGGCGAAACCCGGTTGTCGGCAGGACATGCCTATATTATCGACGAACCTACCGACGGATTGCACCTGGACGATGTGAGGCGGTTGATGGAACTGTTTGACGAGATGACCGACGCCGGGAACACTTTGATACTGATAGAGCACAGCCTGGACGTGATGAAACAGGCAGACTATGTTGTGGAGTTGGGACCCGGCGGAGGCGGCGACGGCGGGAAACTGCTTTATGCCGGCCAACCCGACGGGATGGAGCGGGCGGAGCAGTCGGTGACAGCACCGTATATAGCCGCATCACTCCCAAAATAGCTGGGTGATTCGGGAATCACCAGTCAGAAAGTTGTATTTAGGCCAGAGGAGATGCTCTTTCGGGATGCAACCATGATTGTAGAAATGCCTGCGGGCGATGCCTGAGGCAAGGATTGTTTCCGCCCATACAGGGCTGGGAAACGATAATTAATACCAAAAGAAACCTCCCTAAACAAAATAGCGAGCCACTGGGGAAGTGTTTTTGAAACTAACTTTTCTTGCTAATAACAAGAGATTTACATCATTAATGACTATACCGCATAGGTTCAAAAAAAAAGTTAAATCGCGGTGGGGGTTGTAGTTTTTTGTTGCCGTATTACGTTTTTATAGGCGAACACTGAGAGTGAATACGACAAAATCGAGACTAGCAAAACATCAAAAGAATTAAAAGAATAAATAACAATTAAATTAACAACAAAAAAACAATTTAAATTTTCAACAAAAATGAAGAAACAAATCGTTCTGATCGCAGCCGCACTGCTTCTCTGCATGACCGCATGCAAAAAAGAAACCATCACCCCCATGGACAATCACCAACCCGAGACAACCTTGGTAAAGAGCACCGCCGACCTTATTGGTACCGAGTGGACACTGACCCTGGACCTTTCAGACTCCATCTATATAAATGATGGCGGTTGCGGTTGGGCAGACAGCATCATGAGCCAACTCCTCCAGTTAGAGTTTGGCCTCACCTTCGACTCCACCTATGCCCACATTACTTTCCCCGACAATGTGACTGTGCTCAGCCTTGGCGAAGTGGACGGTGAATATACAATGGAAGAGATTGAAAGCATGGATTTTGCTTACACCTACGACCCCACCACCCATACCGGTTCGCTCACGGCCAACACCCTGGACGAGGATGGCAATCCCGATACCTACCAGATTCCCTTCACCTACGACACTACCACCGACGCTATCATCATCAACATGACTTTCGCCTTCGAAGATAGTGAAGACAACACCATCTCCTTCCAGCTGGTGTTCCACCGCAACGTCTAAGAGATTGCATAACAATAGTAACCTACTGAGGGCAGAGAAATCTGCCCTTTTTATTTTTATGTACCACGGATTGGTCTGCGAGGGATGGACATTGACCGACATGAGAGGTGGGCGACAGTGCTTGCCGAAGCGGAAAGGTCTGGGAGAAGGCCACCAACGGAATGTGACGAACAGCAAAAAAAAGAGGGTACCGGAACTGGTACCCTCCCAAAATAGGATTATGAAAAAGACAATCGAGCGACAGACGGGGTTCGAACCCGCGACCTGCGGCTTGGGAAGCCGCCGCTCTGCCAACTGAGCTACTGTCGCCTGTCGCTGCCAGCCCTCTAATTAGGTTAGGCAGCTACAATAACACACTTTTTTTATTTTTATTGTGCAAAATACAATATTTTTTTATCTGCTACGCTCACCGTCGTTGTGACGGCGAGTGACACTTATGCGAGAAATGCCACAGGCAGGACTTTTTGTTCACTCGACGATGTCTGTTTTCTTATTCCTTAACTAGTTTCTTGACAACTGTTCCTTCAGCGGTGGTCACGCGGACAAAGTAGGTACCGGGGGTAACTGTTGATATGTTGATGTGTTGATACGTTGATATGAAGGTCGGGGGAATGACAGTGCGGCCTATGAGGTCAAGCATAGTGAGCGTGGCGGGACACCCAACGCTCACGGTGACATCGCTATGCGCTGGGTTGGGATATATTTCGAATATTGAATTTTGGACATCCCAAATACCAACGCTGTCGGCCACCCACTCGAAAAGGGCGACAATGGCAGTGTCGGAGGTGACGAGTATGTTTCGCGGATTTTCCGTGGGGCCGTCGTTCCAGCCTAAGAAGTGCCAATGACCTCCTGCAGCGGCAGTGTCCATCACCATGTAGCCTATCTCAACCATGCTGCTGTCGACATAGGTGCCGCTGCCGTAGGTCTCGCAGGAGCCAACAGGGCTGGCTGACACCGCTACGCTGTGCCATACGGTGTCGGGAGGCAGTGGCGGCGTGGAGATGCTGTCGAAGTAGGCGGTGAGCACGGTGTCGCTCACCAATAGCAGGGTGCGCGATGCGTTGGTGTCACCGTCGCTCCAGCCAAGAAACTGGAATCCATCGTAGGGTGTGGCACTGATAGCCACCGCGCTGCTGTCCTCATAGACTCCTGCGCCAGAGACACTGCCCATTGCACTGTCGCATAAGAGGATGACGGTACGCCATACCGTGTCGGGGGTAGGCGGTTGCATCGTATCGACAATTTCCACCCGGAAATCGTCGAGCGCCATATAGTCGAACCCGCCGCCGGGACGGCCGGTGCTGACATTGCGGAAAGCAATGCGAATGGTCTGACCGGCATACTGACCGAGCCACACACTGCGCCCGCTCCAGTCGCTCTGTCCGCTCTCGGTATAGACAAGGTCTGTGCACTCTGCCGTGTCGGCAACGCCCGTGGGCGACACACGCACCTCGTAGAGCGCATTGCCGCTGTAGGTAAAAGTGCGCCAGCTGAGCCTGGGGACGAAACCGTCTGCTGCTGCCGGGAGCGACAGGGCGGGCGTGAGAATCCAGTTGTCGGCCGTGTTGCCGTAGCCGTAGGGCAAGGGGGAACGCATGAAATAATTGCCCGTGTCGGTGCCGCCGCAGTACCAGTGGCTACCCCATACATTGTCGCCGTTGGCATAGATCCAGCAAGGGGGATTGTTGTGTTCGCAGGTATCGACCCAGGGAAACACGGTGATGGGCGGGCAGGGGCCGACAAGGGTGTCGTGGTTATCCCCCTCCCAGATGCGCACGGTATCGATGGCTACATAGAAGCCGTTGTTATGCGCAGCATCGGAGGCAAGGCCGGAAGGGACAAAAGCAAAGTGGATAGTATTGCCCGCATATGCCGAGAGGTCAACGGTGCGCCGGTTCCACATGCTGTTGCCCGTCTCGCTGTATAGTGTGTCGGTAAAATAGCTCAGGTCAATATACCCGTCAGGATTCACCACATATTCGGTGGGTGATACAAGGACATGGTAAGTAGTGTAGTAGCAAGTGGCATTCCAGGCAAGGGTGTCGCTGGTGTTGTCGGGCAGGTGGACGGGAGGCGAAATGAGCCATTCGGCTCCATTGCACGCCATGCAGTTGCGGCCCGAGTGGTGGCCGGTGCCCGCGGGATGCCATCCGTCCCAATTGTAACGGAAGCGGCTGCCGCGCGGATAGCATATCCGCCCGTTCTGCCAGTCGAAGAAATGGGCATAGATATTGCTGCCTCCTTCGGTGAGCGTGGCCACGAAGGGCAGTGTGTCGCGCACCTCGCAGAGGATGACACGGGTAGTAACTGTCGCCGAGCGCCATCCAAGCATGTTGGAGGCCACAACGGTGATAGTGTCGAAGTTGATGTCAGAGTAGGCCACCTTGAGACGGCTGCCCTCGGGGTGCAGTGTAGCTTCGCCGCGGTCGGCCTTGGCCGAATGCCATGTGTAGGTAAGGCCCGTGGTGTCGCCTTCGAGCAGCGTCACTTCGAACGAGGCGGTGTCGCACAAAGTGGCGTAGGCATAGCCTTGCAGACTGACGACCGGCGAGCCGGGCAGCGGCACGTATGTCACGTTGAGAACGAGGGTGGCCGTGTCGGAGCCAAGGAGATTGGTTGCAACAACGGTGAGCGTATCGGTGCCACTGATAGTGTAAACTATCGTTGCTATACTATCTGTAGTTACTATAGTGGTGCCTGACAGGGTGCTATGCCATGTGTAGCTGAGTCCGGCAGTGCTCCCAGCCACGAGGTTGGCGGTAAAGGAATTGGTATCATAGGTGGATACTGCTGTGGGGCCCGTGACAGCCACCTGCGGCAAACCCACAACCGTCACGACACGGCTGTCGCTGTTGCTGCCGTGGCTATTGGTTGCCGTTACAGTGATAGTGTCGATACCCACAACCGGATAGACAAGTTCCCAGCTTGCAGCCGCAGGCATGATACCTGCGTTCCATGTCGAATCCAGCAACGAGGAATGCCATGTGATACTAACACCCTCTAAACTGCTGTCTTGTAGCATGGCTGTATAGGTGACTGTATCGTAGGCACTGACAATGGTCGGGGCATCAAGGACTACATGTGGCAGCAACAAATCCGAACCGGTGTTAAATACCGTGATATTGTCGATAATCACGGCCCACCAGTCGCCAGCGCTCCAACGCAATGCTATTTGGCCATCAGGCACAGTGGCTGAGGCAAAGTTGACTGCGTCGCGCTGATAGTTGTAGGCATAACCTGTAAGTGTATCCACGACGGTGAACACCGTGTCATCGTAATAGCCTACCTCTAATGTGCCATAACTGGCATTCTCGTAACGATAGTCCAGTGCAATCGAAAGGTTCTGCAGACTGTCGTCAAAACGGGGCAGTATCACTTCGGCATGGTACCCCCCTTCGATGCCGACTAACATCAAAAGGGCTTGGTCGGGAATGTTGCTTATCCATGAGTAGCCGCCGGTGGTGACGACATGCGGTGTGTAGGTGGTGTCTCTGCCGTTGAAGGCCGCCGTCCAGCAATGGGGCAGGAAACCGGCAACGTTGTAGGCGGTGGCAGTCACCCTTTCGAAGTTCTCGGTGTATGGTAGCGCCGGGGTGCAGTCGATTACCTCGATCACAATAGTGGCGGTGTCGGCGCCGTAGGCATTGGCAGCCACAAAGGTGACAGTGTCGATTCCCGCTGTTGGATAATGAAGTTCAAGATTCGAAATTCGAGCCAGAGAACTATCAACCCACGTGGTATCCAACAGGGAAGAGTGCCAGGTGTAGGTAAGGCCTGTCGAGACGCAGTTGTTGATGGTGGCAACGTAGCGGGTGGTATCGCCCACCATAACATCGCCGCCTGAGAGTGTCACCTCTGGTTGATATTGGTAGTAGATGCTGAGGCTGTCAAGTTCGCAGCCATAACCAGAGACAACGTAGGAGATGCCCGTGTGCACAAAGGCCAGATGGATTTGTTGTCCGGCGTATGCGTTAAGCGAAAGGGTCTCGGTCACCCATCCTTGATCGTAGGTGTAAGCATTGTGCAGAAGGGTGTCAACAAAGCAGGTGGTGTCGGCGGCACCTGTGGTGGAGGCCAACATGGTGAGATAGGTGGTGCCGGTTGTTGACGGACCTCCATAGACTTTCATGTTGAGATTCACACCGGTGGCACCCTCCGGGATGTCAATGGCGGGACTTACAAGCCAGGCATTGATATAGGAGTTGTAGGTGTCGGCCGCTATCACATGGTGGTTGTTATCAAAACTTAATCTTATTCTCCAATCGCCCGTTTCGGGGGCCGAATAGTAACTTGACTTGCGCCAACAGGCGAGTGTGCTGTCGCTCTCGAATGGTTCGTCGAAGGGTATTCCGACCGCGGTGCAATAGGCAGATCGCACCACGACGTAAGCCGTATCGGCACCGTAGGCGTTGGTGGCCACGACAGTAACGGTATCCCAGCCGTCCCATATTCCATAGCATAGGCACAGAGTGTCGCCTGCAACGATTGTGCTGTCTAGCAGGGTGGAATGCCAAGTATATGTGAGGCCCGAAAGGATGCCCTCCTCTATGGTTGCCGCAAAGGTGGCCGTGTCGCCGCCGTAATAAGTGTTCCTGTCGGCGGCAACCGTCACCCTGGGCGCAACGGTGGTACGCACTTCCACGTCGTCGATATACAACGAGGCGGTACGGCGCACAACGGGCTGGTTGCGGAAGGCTATGTATATTGTCTGCCCGGCGTATGCGGCCAGGCTGACGCTGCGCTGCGACATGTTGTTCCAGCCCGGCAGCAGGTTGGTGTCGCAATAGAGTTCGACGTACGCACTGGTGTCGGTGCGGTCGGTGGCGGTGCTCACCATCACGCGATAGACGCTAGAGTTGTTTGCCGCAGACAGCCCCACTCTCCAGAAAAGGCGCACCGCCAATGCCGTGTCGGCCGGAATGGTGACAGCCTTGGAAACAAGCCATGAATCGGCTGCTGTAGCAGAGACGCTGGTCCGCGAACTTGCAATCCAGTTTCTGTTGTTCCCAGAACCGCTGTAGGTGCTCATCCATTGGTAGTATGTGTCGTTTTGTGTCAGATACCAGCAGCCTATGCCATACGAGAAATCTTCTCTCCAAGGCAGGACGAGAGCCGGATTGCAGTCGGCCACTTCGACAATCCGCACTGCCGTGTCGGCTCCATAGGCATTGGCCGCTATTACGGTGACGGTATCGACCCCACCGACAGAATAAAACACGTTGAACATACTCGTCCCGCTACTTCCATTATCCACCCATGTTGTGCCTGTCAGCGAGGAATGCCAATAGTATACCAGCCCGTCCGTCGCCCCACGCCGCAGCTCAATGCTGCAAGTAACGGTGGAGTCGGTGCGGCTTCGGTCAGGCGCATCTATTGGTTCCAGCACCGGCAACAAGTCGTAATCCACGCGCACACAGTTGATATTTGCCTGATAACCATCCCTAAAGAGACCCACGCGGATGGTTTGCCCAGCATAGGCCGAGAGGTCGAAAAGATGCCACTCCATGACAGTGGTATTTGCGCCAGTGCACAATGTGTCGGTATAGTCGGCCGTGTCGAGACTGGCCGTGGGGCTAATGCGTATGGCTGGCATTCTGCGACACTGCACCCACAGCCGCAGGTGTTCATAATCGGCATAGGGGATGCTTATGGCCGGAGAAAGCATATACTTGCCATTGGTCGAACTCGAGGGGGTCATTAGCTGAGTGTATCTTGTAGTCACCCCCTCCTCGTCCACAATCGACATATAGCTGCCATTGCTCAGGTGTTGCCAACCGCTGATTGCCCAGCAAGCATTGTATGTCGCCGTGTCGAGTCCGTCGAAGTCCTCGCGCCACGGAAGGGCGGCCGCTGCCTGGCAGTCGTGGACGCGCACCGCAGCCGTTCGTATCAACGTGTCATAGGCATTGCTGGCCGTGACGGTCAGGGTGTCCCATCCCGCCATGGGGTAGACAAGATGCATGGTGTCGCCACCCGCAAGGCTGCCAAGCAAGGTGCTGTTCCAATTGTAGTTTATCGGAGCTTGACCACGCGTGAGATTGAGCACTGCCTGCACGCTGTCGCCGACAGCCGCTACATGGGGAACCGACAGCGACCCCCATGGTCCGTACTGTGTATAGATGCCTATCTGCGAGAGGGTACCACGGTAGCTGTATCCTCCGGCGGACAGCCTCACCTCGAAAGCGATGCGCACCGTCTGGTTGGCGTAGGCAGCGAGGCTTACACTGTGCTGCACATAGCCTTGCCCACTATTGCCCATGTCGGCATTATAGAGGGTATCGCGCGTGTCGTTTTCTTTCAGCACCATCACCCTCAAGTTCGGGTACATGTAGTTGCGCTGGTCCTTCCACCAAAGGCGCAGCCCTGTAGTGGAATTGCCAAACTGCAAGACAGGCGTAGTGATGGTAATGTACCCCGTGGATGTGACACCGCTGTTCAACTGTCCGTAGATAGCCTGTGAGTTGGCAGCTGTCCAGTAGCCATTTCCACTCTGCTGCCAGCATCCTAGGCCGCCGGAGAAGTCGGCCTCCCAGGGGAAACTGCCAATGGTGTCGCACGTCTGTGCCCGCAGGCCTAGTCCTGCCATGCAGCACACCATAACTGCGAGAATAGTTCTTTTCATCTTTATAATCTGATATAATATTAATAATGCGATAATTGTATTTATTTTGTGAGTCTAACATTTCAATTCTCAAAACAAAAACAACTGCTGTTCTTTATATGTAGCAAAAAGGAATCGTTTTGTTACAGCCCTTGTAACTTTTTTTTTATGCACTGTGTCACCCCCCGCGCCCAGCACTGGCGCATACTGGTTTCTGGAACAACTATCCATCATATAACGAAACCATATAGCAAACAGACATGGGTATCCAATTGGACACCCATCATTGATGGCGACCAGGCCGGGAGGTCTTCTATCACAAATATCCTTCTTAGTGCATTCAGATATGCATCTAATGTGGGTGCCGACATCGACTTTTCGTCACCTTCCATATCCTTAAGAATAGTAACGTTGGTTGCCATGGTAGTTATATTGCGAGCCAAGGAGCGTAGTAGCAACTGCACGCGTTTTGGGTTTCTCTCCACACCATCCACCCTCGAGACATCTTGATGAATGATGGCATCAACATAGTTGCGGGATGGTTCCATCGCATCTTCCCCTTTCATTCGCACAGATGCAGGCCACCCTCCGCGGCAGAGTGCAAATGCAATCTGCTCTATCGTAAGATTCGAAGGCTCCATGACAGGCATCTTGTTGTCAAACAGGTTTCGAAGCGAAACGCTTCCATTAGACTCTCCAGATTCATATAGGCTCATTGTCCGCATTGGCAGACGAGATATTCTTCCCGTTCCTGTATGCATAGTGACTCCATCGGTAGGCACTGCTGAACCCGTAAGGACAAACTGACCGTAATCCTGACGCTGGTCAACAGCAAATCTGACTGCATCCCATAGAACAGGAGCCATCTGCCATTCGTCTATCAAGCGAGGTACAGCACCATCTAACAGGATTGAAGGTTTGGTGTCGGCCGCCAACATATATGCCGCTCCTCTGTCAGGGTCTTGCATAGATACCACACTATAGGAGGCGACCAAAGCCGTTGAGGTTTTTCCACACCATTTGGGTCTTGTCACAAGAACTGCGCCTGAACACCGAAGTTTTTTATGAGTAAAGTGTCACTATTCCTTGGAAGATAATTTGTTACTTTCATAGATTATATTTGTTATCAGGTGCAAAGTTACGACTTTTTTAATAAATAGCCAAAAATTATTTTAATAAATAGCCAAAAATTATTTTAAGAAATGGCTGGTACAAAATCTCGAGTTGTGCCGCGTGGGCAATTACTGGTGCAAAAAACGGAGACGATCGACAAATAAAAAAGGGTGCCCGATTGTGGACACCCTTACATGTGATGTGGATGTTGTATTGCAATTATCTGCGACGTTCGCCACCGCCGGTGCGGCGGGGACCGCCTTCGCGACGAGGACCACGGTCGCCATCACGGCGCGGGCCGCGGGCGGGTCTCTCTTCTTCATAGCCTTCGGGCTTGGGCAGCAGGGCTTTGCGACTGAGTTTGAGTTTGCCGTTCTTCTCGTCGATGGCAATAATCTTGACTCTCACAACATCGCCTTCGTTGAGGATGCCTTCGAGGGTTTCGGTGCGATTCCAGTCGTATTCGCTGATGTGCATGAGGCCTTCTTTGCCGGGGAGGAACTCGAGGAAGGCACCAAATTCGACTATGCTGACAACTTTTGCGTCATAAATCTGACCCACTTCGGGGACGGTGCATATTTCCTTGATCCATTTAAGAGCGGCGTCGATAGACTCTTTGTCGACAGCGGCGACATCAACCACACCCACTTCGCCTTTCTCTTCGATATTGATGATGGAGTTGGTCTCTTTCTGTATTTTCTGGATAACCTCGCCACCCTTGCCGATAACAGCACCGATGAAGTCCTTGGGAATCTCGATCTGGACAATGCGGGGGACGAAGGGTTTGTAGTCCTCGCGGGGTTCAGCGATGGTGGACTGGAGGTGGTCAAGGATGTGGAGACGGCCCTGGCGTGCCTGCTCGAGTGCTTTGGCAAGTACGTCGTAGCTGAGGCCGTCGACCTTGATGTCCATCTGGCAGGCGGTGATACCGTCACGGGTGCCACAGACCTTGAAGTCCATGTCGCCGAGGTGGTCTTCATCGCCCAGAATGTCGCTGAGGACAGCCCATTTGTCGCCCTTGCTGATAAGGCCCATGGCGATACCGGCAACCGGTTTGCGAATCTTGACACCGGCATCCATCAAGGCCAGGCAGCCCGCACAGACGGTGGCCATGGAGCTGGAACCGTTGCTTTCGAGAATGTCGGAGACAACGCGGATGGTATAGGGGCATTCAGACTCGGGGGGGAGCACTTCCTTGAGAGCGCGCCAGGCGAGGTGGCCGTGGCCTATCTCTCGACGGCTGGTGCTGCCGCTGCGTTTCACTTCGCCAGTGGCAAAGCCGGGGAAGTTATAATGAAGGAGGAAACGGCGGGTGTCCTCGATGACGGCGCCGTCGATAATCTGCTCGTCAAGCTTGGTGCCCAGGGTGCAGGTACTGAGAGACTGGGTTTCGCCACGGGTGAAGATGGCGCTGCCATGGACGGAAGGGAGATAGTTGACCTCGCTCCAGAGGGGACGGATTTCGTCGAGCTGACGACCATCAAGACGGGTACGCTCGGCCAGGACCATGTCGCGCATGGCCTCACGCTCGGTGTCGTGATAGTAGCGGTCAATCATAAACTTGATTTCGTCGGTAAGGGTTTCCTCGGTATAGTTGGCGTCGATGAAAGCCTGCTTGATAGCCTCAAAGCCTTCTTCGCGCTGGTGTTTGTTGGCAATTCCCTGTTTGGAGAGGTCGTAGCACTTCTGATAAACGGCATCGTGGAGACGCTGACGGAGTTCCTCGTCGTTGACCTCGTGGCAGTACTCGCGTTTCTCGGTTTTGCCAGCCTCAACGGTGAGCTCGGCAATGACACGGCACTGGAGTTTGATAGCTTCGTGAGCGGCCTTGAGGGCGTTGAGCATCACATCCTCGCTCACTTCCTTCATCTCGCCTTCCACCATCATGATGTTGTCCTCGGTGGCAGCGACGATAAGGTCGAGGTCGGCGCGATCGATATCCTGCATGGGGGTATTGATAACATACTGGCCGTCAAGATAAGACACACGCACTTCGGAGACGGGGCCGTTGAAGGGGATATCGGACACTGCGAGAGCGGAAGCGGCAGCAAGAGCTGCAAGCTGGTCGGGCATAGTGTTCTTGTCACCGGAGATGAGGGTTATTTGCACCTGGACCTCGGCGTGGAAATTGTCGGGGAAAAGGGGACGGAGGGCGCGGTCGACCAAGCGGGCAATAAGGATTTCGTGCTCGGAAGGACGTGCCTCACGTTTGAAAAAACCGCCAGGAAAGCGACCCATAGCGGCATACTTCTCTTGATAATCTACGGTAAGGGGCATGAAATCGACGTTCTCACCTACCTCCTTTTTGGAGCATACGGTGGCAAGAAGCATGGTGTCGTTCATTCGTACTACGGCAGCGCCGTCGGCCTGTTTGGCAAGTTTGCCGGTTTCGATTTCGATGGTGCGGCCGTCGCCAAGATCGAATCTCTTTGTGATAATGTTCATTTTTCCTTTATTATTTCTTTGTTTCCGCTACGTGTCGCACCGTGCGGCACGTATATCAAGCACCAATAGTAACCCAACGGGCTGCTAAAGAGCTAACAGAGTTAAAAGTCGTTTGAGGTGATTCTTTGTAAAAAAGGGTCTCCGGAGAACCCAGAGACCCCAACCATAACCAAATAAATATGAAAAACTATTACTTTTACTTTCTCAAGTTCAGTTTCTTGATGATGGCACGGTAGCGCTCAATGTCGTTCTCTTTCAGATAATCGAGCTGGCGACGACGCTTACCTACCAAACCCACAAGTGCACGCTCACTCACTTGGTCCTTCTTATTCTTCTTCATCAGTTCGGTAAGATGTTGGATTCTGTAGGTGAAGAGAGCAATCTGCGCCTCCACCGAACCCGTGTCTTTGGCACTTTTACCGTACTCAGCGAATATCTCTTCTTTCTTTTCTTTTGTCAGATACATATTGTTTTACGTTGTTATTTTGTGTTGTTTTATCTCTCTATTTCGATTGCAAAGATACGAACATTTTTTGATTCAGCAAGAAATTTTTGTCAAAAAAAATAAATTTAACTCTTATTATGAAAGTTCGGACTCCACAACCCAATGACAAACAACCCAAGCAAACACCAGATACAGGATAGAGGAATCATAGCGCAAAAGACTAAAATTGAGAGAGAAGCAATGTCCAAATTTCCAATAAGTGGTAGAAAATGCATACCTCTGAAGGAACAAGAACAGATGTCACTTCATCATATTAAATCTTCGCTATGGATATTTATTCTGGCTGCTATTTTTAGATGTTGCGAGCCTCCGGCACGCATATTTCGAAGACTTTCCACCCCCAGGGACAACACTTCTCATATTTGAGATTTCATTGAGATGTTGCACGGTCTCGGCAAAGCAAGGCACCACCCAAAAGGTGATTATGACGGCGACCCAATGCGACACTAACAAATGGTTTATATTTTTGGAAATCTTTTTGTGTATAATTGGAAAAATGATTGTATATTTGCAGATTATTTAAATTACAGATTGACTAGATGGATATAGGGGACATATTACTGATTATTATTAAATTTGCAGGCGCCGTGGTGGTGTTTATCTTCGGCATGAAACTGATGAGCGAGGGACTTCAGAAGGTGGCCGGAGGCAAGATGCGCAGCATCATGGGGCGCATGACCAACAACCCCTTCCGTGGCATAGTGACCGGAGCCGCTGTTACTGCCGCCATCCAGTCGTCGACGGCCACAACAGTGATGGTAGTGAGTTTCGTGAACTCAGGACTGCTGACGCTTGCAGGTGCCATAGCGGTTGTGATGGGCGCCAACATAGGCACCACAATCACCTCCTGGATTATCCTTCTAGGCATGGGCGGAGGCGCAGAGAAGTTTGTTATCCCACTGATAATATTTGCCATTGCGGCCCCATTCATATTGATGAAGGGCGACAAAGTGAAGTCCATCAGCGAGTTTTTTGTTGGTTTCGGCACACTGTTGTTGGGTTTGCAATTCCTGCAGGACACCATGCCCGACCTTATCCAGAACACCGCCGTGCTGGGGGTTATGCATAGCTGTTCGGGCTGGGGATTCTGGTCCATACTGCTTTTCATCGCGGTCGGAACCATTCTCACAGTACTTATCCAAGCCTCGTCGGCAGTAATGGCCATCACTTTAGTGATGACAGCCAATGGCTGGATCAGTTTCGACATTGCCGTAGCCATCATCATGGGACAGAACATCGGCACCACCCTCACCGCCAACATAGCAGCCTCCGTGGCCAACACTGCCGGCAAGAAGGCGGCCCGTGCACATTTCGTGTTTAACATGGTGGGCACCATTCTCACATTGATTGTCTTATATCCCGAATTGAACCTCATAGCCTACCTGACCGAGCTGGTTTCACGCCACGAAGCCTCGTTCGACTATCTCCTGCTGCCCGTTGCCCTGGTGCCATTGGCCATCACCATCTTCCACACCTTCTTCAATGTTATCAACACCATTATCCTCTCCTTCTTCATCCCCCTCTTCATCAAAGTGGTTGACTGGATGGTGCCCGCCTCGTCCGAGGAGAAAGAGGACGAATTCCGTCTGCGATTCATCAGTGGCGGCTTCACCAACACAGCCGAACTCAACATCCAGGCCGCTCAAAACGAGATTGAGAGCTTTTCGAAGCGAATACTGCGAATGTTCACTTTCCTCCCTCTCCTACGCACAGCCAAGGACGACGAGGATTTTTACAAAACGCTGGCCCGCATAGAGAAATATGAAAGCATCTCGGACCGTATGGAGATGGAAATAGCACAATTCCTCACCAAAACCGCCGCCGGCGACCTCTCGCAAGAGGGCTCACGCCGCATCTCTTCGATGCTGCGCATTGTGGATAATCTGGAAAGCATTGGCGACACCATATTCCAAATAGCCATGACGCGCAAAAACAAACGAGACACTGCCGTACACTTTGACCAAGGGCTCAACGACAACCTCAGCCACATGACCCAGCTGGTGCAGCACGCCCTCGACGTGATGGACCACAACCTGAACAACGAATACCAACACATCGACCTTGAAGCCGCCTACGATGCCGAACACGCCATCAACCAGTACCGCGACACTTTGCGCACACGCCACCTGGACGCACTGAAACTGGGTGTGTACGACTTTGCCGTGGGCAATGCATACAGCAGCCTCTATGCCCTGTACGAAAAAATGGGCGACTACATCATCAACGTATCCGAGGCCATCGACAACAGCGTCAAAGCGGCCGAAACATTAGGCGAAAACATACCCAATATAGATTAAACATTATCCCATCCATGGACACATTGAAATATAACCTGCGCGGAGTCTCCGCATCAAAAGAAGACGTTCACAACGCCATTAAGAACATCGACAAGGGGCTTTACCCAAAAGCCTTCTGCAAAATAATACCCGACATACTGGGTGGCGACCCTGACTATTGCAACATCATGCACGCCGACGGGGCTGGCACCAAGTCGTCGCTCGCCTACCTCTATTGGAAAGAAACGGGCGACCTGAGCGTATGGAAAGGCATTGCCATAGACGCCGTAGTCATGAATCTGGACGACCTCCTGTGCGTGGGAGCGGTGGACAACATCCTGCTTTCCTCCACCATAGGGCGCAACAAACAGCTGGTGCCGGGCGAGGTAATCAGCGCCGTCATCAACGGCACGGAAGAATTCCTACAACAGATGCGCGACCTTGGCATAGGCATACACCTCACCGGTGGCGAAACCGCCGACGTAGGCGACCTGGTACGCACCATCATCGTAGACTCGACCGTTACCGCCCGCATGCGCCGCGCCGATGTCATCGACAACGCCCACATCCATGCCGGCAACGTGATAGTGGGCCTTGCCTCCTACGGCCAGGCCACCTACGAAACCGCCTACAACGGAGGCATGGGCAGCAACGGCCTCACCTCCGCCCGCCACGACGTATTCTCGAAATACTATGCCGAACACTACCCCATGAGCTACGACCACAACCTACCGTCCGAAGTGGTGTACTGCGGCAGCCGCCGCCTCACCGACCCGACCGAGGTCGCAGGAGTGGACGCCGGCAAGATGGTCCTCTCGCCCACCCGCACCTATGCACCCGTAATACGCCGCGTACTCGACGAATACCGCCCCGTCATCAGCGGCATGATACACTGCAGCGGCGGCGCACAAACCAAAGTGTTGCACTTTATTGACAACCTCCACGTGGTGAAAGACAACCTCTTCCCCATCCCGCCGCTGTTCCGCATGATAAAGAACGAAAGCGGCACCGAATGGAAAGAAATGTACAAAGTATTCAATATGGGACACCGCATGGAGATATACACCGACAACGCCACCGCCCAAGGCATTATCGACATAGCCCGCTCGTTCAACATCGACGCCCGCATTATAGGACACGTAGAGGAGGCCCCAGCAGCACAAGTCACCGTGGCCACCGAGAACGGAACATTCGTATACAACAATTAATATCATACAGTCATGGCTTCTATTTTTTCCAAAATCGTGGCAGGCGAAATACCTTGCTACAAAGTGGCAGAGACCGAAAACTGCCTTGCTTTCCTCGATGTAAACCCCGTAGTGAAAGGGCATGTGCTCTGCATCCCCAAAAAGGAGGTCGACTATATCTTCGACCTCGACGAAAAACTCTACTGCGAACTGCAGAGTTTTGCCCGCCGTGCGGCCATAGGGTTGAAAAAAACATGCCCCTGCACCAAAATAGGTGTGGCCGTGCTGGGACTGGAAGTGCCCCACGCTCACATTCACCTCGTGCCCATGCAAACCGAAGCAGATTTGAACTTCCACCACCACATCAAAATGGAGCCGGAAGAAATGAAACAACTGGCCCAACAGATAGCAGCCGCTATCGAATAACAACGGCACACAATTGCGGAGGGAGGGGATGTCAGCATGCATTCCCTCCCTCATTGTTTAACCCAAACCGGCAGAATTGCCATAGTATCAACAATGCCTTCCCGTTTCATATTTCATAGCGCTCGCGCTCCGCTTTCTATTCAGCATCTAACCACTACTTCCTCACCCCTTCTTCACCGCCAAAGTGAAATACTATTCGACATGGAGTTACTGCATGGTGAACGGTGATGGAACCTGGAAAAATGCTGGGAAATGCCAAAAAGGGGAACAAGCCCAAGGGTAATTGAGGATGTGGCGTAATATACAACCACTTGTGTATATCATCCACTTTTCTGTGTTAAACAAAAAAAGGCATCATGACGCTGGCTCGTACAACAAGTCACATTACTCGGTCAATTCTTGATAGCCTGGTATGAGGTGACTATAACTCAATGAAACTGGTCGGCTATATGGCAATGGGGGCTATTTCTTCAGTTTTAGCCTTAGGCTGTTCAAAACCACGCTGACCGAGCTGAAAGCCATGAGCGCCGAGGCCCACATGGGGGTGATTTGAAAATGGATGAACGGAGCAAGGGCTCCTGCTGCCAGCGGAATGCAGATAACATTATAGATAAAGGCCCAAAACAGGTTTTGGCGCACGGTACGTACCGTTTGGGAGGAGAGCCGTATGGCCTCGGGAATACGCCTCAAATCATCGCCCATAAGGGTGACCTGGGCCACATCCATGGCCACATCGGTGCCACGCCCCATGGCGATGCTGACATCGGCTATGGCAAGAGCCTGCGAGTCGTTTATTCCGTCGCCCACCATGGCTACACAATGGCCTTGCGACTGGAGCTGACGCACAAGGTTCTCTTTGTCCTGTGGCAAAACCTGACTGCGGTAGTGCCTGATACCTGCCTGCTCGGCCCAATAATGGGCTGCATCGTCGCGGTCGCCGCTCATCATATAGACATCCACGCCGCGGCCTTGGAGCATCTCTATGGCTTCGCGGGCATGGGGTTTGAGGCTTTCACGCTCTTCGAAAGGGAGAGCGGGCGACTGCTGGCCGGGAGTTTGAGAGATGTCGAAATTGGGGATGGTGAGAGTGCCGGTTTTGTCGATGACAAGGGCAGAGACCTTATGCAGCTGTTCGAGAGCGGTGGCGTCTTTGACAAGGATATTGTGCTGTGCAGCCTTTCCAATGCCCACCATCAAGGCGGTTGGAGTGGCAAGCCCCAGGGCACAGGGGCAGGCAATGACCAGAACCGAGACAGCAGATAGGAGTGCTTGTGGCAACTGCGAGAAGCCGCCAATGGCAAGCCAAAGTATGAACGTGAGGAGCGAAAAGCCCACAACAACTGGCACAAATACCAATACAACTTTATCGACAATGCGCTGTACAGGAGCCTTGGAGGCCTGTGCCTGCTCCACCATACGAATCATGCCGGCAAGGAAAGTCTGTTCACCAACCGAGCTGGCGCGCATGATGAAAGAGCCCTGTTTGACTATGGTGCCGGCAAGCACGGTCGTGCCTTTCTGCTTGAGGACAGGGACAGGCTCGCCTCTAATCATCGACTCGTCGATATAAGCCTCCCCGTCGCGGACAATACCGTCGACCGGGACTTTGTCGCCTTGGAGAACACGGAGCATGTCGCGTTGCTGTATGGTTGACAACGGGACATCCGATTCATTCCCATCCACAATGAGCCTTGCAGTTTTAGGGGTGAGCCCCATCAGTGAGCGGATAGCCGAAGCAGTACTGCCCTTGGCACGCTCCTCGAGCAAACGGCCCGTGAGGACAAAGGCTATTATCATGATGGAGGCATCGTACCATACGTTATTTTCAACGCCACGGGAAGTCCACACACGGTCGCCCCAAAAAGTGTTGAATACACTAAAAAGAAAGGAGATTGATGTTGAGAGCGCAACAAGGGTATCCATATTGGCACTGCGATGGCGCAACTGTTGCCACGCAGTGGTGTAGAACTGCCGTCCACAATAGAACATGCCAACGGCAGTAAGGACCATGAGCAGCAAATTGCGCAGAAACATGCCCTCAGCGGGATGGTAGAACATGGAAATAGCCATGACCGCAATGGCAAAAAGCCATGAAAGGCAAACCTTATTACGTAAGGCGAGGAAAGCCTTATGCTCGAGTTCTTCGGCATTGCGGTCGGTTTCGACAACAAGGTCATAGCCAATGGCGGAAATCTCCCGTTTCATATCGGAAAGAGAAATCACATCAGGCTGATACTCTACAAGAGCGGCACGACCCGGAAGGGAAACCGATGCACTCACGACACCCTCAAGCGAGGAAAGACGACGCTCAACGTTGGCAGAACAGGCTGCACACATCATACCGATAACAGGTATGGTGCGCTTCTGAGTGGCACTCATATTGCAAAGCCATAACCACAGTCCTCCACGGCTTCCTGAAGCTGCTGAGGGGTGACACGGGTTTCGTCGAAACAGACTTCAACCTGTTTGCTATCTATATCGGCAACGGCACTTTCAACGCCGGGGAGTGCAGTCAGGGCATCTTCTACACGTTTTTTGCAATGGGGGCAAGCCATGCCATCGACTGAAAATATACGTTTTATCATATTGAGTAGTATGTTTAGGATTTGCAAAGATACGAAAAAAAGTCCAAATATATCAATAAACTCTAATGTATAAGGATACCATCTCATCTAAACGTGAATGGAAGAAGGTAACAAAAAAAGGGTTCCAAGAATGGGACCCTTTTTTGACATGTTATAGCGACAGATGCTATCTTTCTACATTCATTATCTCAAACTGCATGGTACCGGCAGGAACGACCACATCTACTTTATCGCCGGCCTTTTTGCCGAGGAAAGCCTGGGCAAAAGGAGAGGTGACAGAGATTTTGCCTTCTTTAAGGTTGGCCTCACTTTCGGGGACAATGGTATAAACCTGCTTGGCTTTATTCTTTACGTTGAGAATAGTGATTTTTGAAAGGAGAAGAACTTTAGACGTATCAATCTTGGACTCGTCGAGAAGACGTGCATTGGCAACAAGGTCCTGCAGTTTGGAAATACGGGCCTCGAGATGACCCTGGGCCTCCTTGGCAGCATCATATTCGGCATTCTCGGACAAATCGCCTTTATCGCGGGCTTCCGCAATAGCAGCGGCGGCAGCGGGGCGGTCTATGGCAATAAGATGATGCAGTTCGTCTTTCAGTTTTTGTAAACCCTCTTCACTATAATACTTGATTTCGGACATATCTATTAATTGTTTAAGTGTCTAAAAATTAGGAAAGGCTTTGGAAAGCCTTTCCTAATCTTTCTTATGTTATATTCGCTCTCTTAGAAGCGGAAAGTAGCTCCGATGGCGTGGGTGGATTTAAGATTTAAACCAGCACGGAAAGAATAGTCGATGGTAAGACCCATTTTGCTGTCACTATCTTTTTTGTGCATAGGAATATTCACTGAAGCACCGGCGCAGAGACCCTGGTTAGCGGTAGTGCTAAGCTCGGAGTTGAAGATGTCGGTCTGATAGACATAGCCGCAACGGAGGTTGAGGATGTTAAGAAGGCCATACTCAATACCAAGGGCAAAATTGTCTTTCAAGAAAGCATTGGAGGTGAAAGCACCAGCCAAGGTGATTTTCTGATCCCAGACGGGGATAAAGAAGTCGTAGGATGCACCGATGTTAAGGCAGGTGGGAAGCTCCATCTCGGCAGGGCGGTACTGTGCGGACATGGTGTTCTGTGCATCGTTGATGAACTGGAACGAAAGACCTGTACCATTATAGCTGAAAGCGGGACCCCAGTTTTTGAGGCTGATACCGAACTTCAACTGGTCATCCTCACCGGTTACATACTGAATACCGGCATCGACAGCAAAGGCACTTGCTGTAATGTTGCTGGTAGACTCGCTATGAATCTTAACATTCACACCACCATGAATGGATTGAGTGAACGAGTGAGCATAAGCGAAATTCAGGTTCATCAGTGTGGGAGAGTATGTACCGTTGATGGGTTCGGGACTTTCAACTGTGGTGACATCGATATCGCCAAATCCCATAGCCATTAAACTGATACCTAAAACGCCTTGATCGAACAGACGGACGGCGATACCAAACGAATTGATAGAAGCACCACTGTTCAAACCAGACTTGCCGCCGGCAAGAAGGGTGTTGGTGTAGCTTACCTCAATTGTGTTGATAAAGCTCAGACCGGCAATGTTCGAATAAAAAGCATCCAAACCGCGTACACAGGAAACATTGGCGCTTCCCCAACCGGTACTGCGGGCCCAGGGATTAATCAAAAGCTCCATGGCTCCGGAGGTACCTCTACGTCTGTCGTTACCAGCCCAGGCGGACTCGGCGGACAGAAGCATCATCAATGCGACTACTGCAATTATTCTAAATATATTTTTCATTTCTGTCAGTATTTAAGATTAACGATTAATGATTAGAAGCCAAAGGAGTCTAAGTCAACCTGACGCATGGTACCAAACCATTTGACAACACGTTCACCTATGCCAGGTACTTTGAAGTGGATGAGATACACACCGCCTGCGATAGGAATACCGTCGTGGTTGTGCAAATCCCAGTCGAGAGTTGTGGCCGAACCAGAGGTGGGACCAAGACGACGGACCAGGGTACCATCAACAGTGTAGATAGAGATGATAGAATGCTCGGGAACATTGATGAAACGGACCTTGGTTTCCAACTGGCTGAGGGTCTCATAGGTGGAGTAACTATAGTAAGGATTCGGGACCACACTAATCCGGCTCAGGATAGAATCTTGATAGGACTTGCGGGCGGTATTATTAGTGGCTTGACCGGTGAGAGTGGCAATATCGGGTGTAAGTTCAAACATATACATGGGATAGTTGTCGTTTTGAACAGTAGCATCCGGGAAGAGGCGTACATGTGTGCCATTGCCTGAGAGGTAACGACCGTAGGGAGAGTTGACATCCAGATCAATGGTAACATCGCAAGGAATGTCAATGGGGTTCTGGAACTTGTAGCGAGGATTAACAAAAGGCATGTTCACCCAAGCAACAGAAGCAAAGAACAAAGCTGCAGAGTCGCGCTGCGGGATGAGAGTGGTGCTCTCACCTGCAAGTACACCATGATTGCAGATTAAACGTGTGACATCATTTGTTCCAACATAATTCATAAGGCGGTCGAGAGATGAAAGCATCTGGAGAGCCCAACGGCCAGCATCGTATGAAGGAGTCCTGAAGGAGGTAACAACACTATTTGAATTATTCACGATATCGTAGAAAGGCTGGCTGGTAGCATTCATCACATAGATGAAATGACGGCCTCCCATGACATAGTTTTGAGTACCATCCATGAGGTCAGTCAAAGATGTAGGATTCCACAGCATGTCAGCACCGTTGTACTGGATATAACGGGAGTCTTCACCGAAAAGAACATTGAGACGCTCACCAGTGACAGTATTGATGGCATAGCCGGGGAACCAACCCATACCAGTTTCACTAATATAGCAAGGATTGCCGGGGTCGTTAACATCGGCAGTGGTGTTGACCTGGTCGATGGTGCGGCCAAGTTTGTCTACAGAAGCGTGACGGCGGATTTGGAAACGACGGGCATTGCCTTCGGATTGAGTATAGTCGTCGCACATCTCAAGAACCGGGCAACGAGTCCACTTGGAAGTGTCGTTGGTGAGGACAATACGGACACTGGGAAGTTTAGAGATATCGTTAAAGTTCAGAGATTTGTTCCAAAAATTATCCATAGTGTTACGGGTAATAGCCCATTTGTTATAGATACCGGGATAGTTGTCTTTCAGACGACATACACTATCAATGATATGATCGTTGGTCACATAATAGCGATAGCAGAAACCAGGATGGAACGGCAAAGTGGAAACCAAACCATAAGGAGCCCAACCACCTTCAACATCTTCGAAGACCTCGAAACGGTCGACACCGACATAGGAAGGATTGCCATTCATGACTGTAAGCATGCTTTTAAAGTAGTCTTCATCAAGATAGGTTTCGGAAAGGCTAATGGCACCTTGATTCGGAGCAGTAAAGGCATTGTGGGTCTTACCTGCAAATTGAGTACCAGAACGAACCCAGTTGTATAGCATGGCATCATCATTGTCTTCAAGAGAAAGGAGCCAAGGTTTGGAGTTATCAGCAAAGGTAACTTTAGAACCAATGAGAGTCTTGTCGTTTACAAAACCACCCCAGTAACGAGACTCAAAGTTCTCATTATTCTGTGTGGTGATATGCAGAGGTGTGGCAATTTCTTGAGGATTGCTAATACCGACTGCAATACCTAAATCGAGGAAGAGCTGCTCGTTGTAACGTTCCAATGTGAAATCGGACTTAACCGAAAGAACAGAGTCGTAGATATAGGGATTGTCGGAATAGGTAGGATCTTCGGGTGATTTGTAAATAGTCCAACCACAGTTATTAATATCAGATTTCTTATCGAAAGCGATGATGAACTTACCAGCTTTCACATTAAGAGGATCGATTACTTCAACATGGATAGGACCATTGTTCTGTTCGTAACGGGGGTTGAGGATAACGCAAGGATTAGCAGCCATGCCGTTACCGTCGTCGCGCATCTTACCAGCGGGCTTGCCGGGAACACCAGGGGCACCCATCAACTCTTCAATCGATTGGTCGGTGAGACGGAGAATGGAACCACCATTACCATAACCTTCGATACGGGTGATATTGGGGCACATGCCAAATTCAGCATTCACAACAGTACCGCCATTCTCTGACGATGGATCGTGAGGAATGCACTCGATAGGAGTGATGGTTCTTCCAAACTCATCTTTACGCCCCGAGAGGTAGGGCTCTTTCTGACCGTCGAGGAAAGCAGCCTCAGTCTGAGAATACTCTTTGAAACGGTTTTGAGCATAAGCGATACAAACAAAGTAGTACTTCTTGTTGTTTACAAGAGAAGTATTGGATCCGGATGCAAAGGCATCGGTCTTGATACGGAACACGTGCTGAATACCTTTGTTGGTACCTTCAACCATAATCTGCGGCTGGAGAAGTCCGGTAACAGAGTTTTGTGAGTAGTTAACCAAAGTACCGATAGGCAGTGAAGGATTGTCGTTGAAAACAGTGTCGTATACATTATGGATGCTATCGTAAGTTACGCTCTCGATTGCATCGTAGAAGTTACGGACATCACACTGAGCAACCTGTTTGGCCTTGGTGATATCACGAATGTCGGCAATAGAGACATTAGCATCGCGGAGCTGGAAGATTTGATAACCTTCGAATTTGTAGCTACGTTCATCATCAGTGTAGACAACGGGCTTGCCGTTGGCATCGGTATAAGAACGAACGATAGCAGGATCGATTTCCGAGTAGCGCTCACCAAAGTTGTTGCTGCTGGGATTATCGTATTTAATATAGAGGATAAGCTCATTGCTCATTTCCTGAACAACCATTGTGGGAGCATCGGGACCGTCAAGAACCTTGAAGCAGTTTTCGAAAAGTGCCTGGCAAACGTCATCGATTTCACGAAGCACTTCGACCGAAGAATAGTTATCACCAGAAGCAGCCTGTGCAAAAGGAATACCAACAGTGATATAATTAAGAGCACCAGGTTTCAGGGTGAAGGGACCAGCCGACTGCATAAAACGGCGGTCAGCGGGAGGGTTACCGGCAGTAACTTCAGTCCACTCAGGAACCGGATTACCATTAGTACCCCAATACATAGGATCGCTGTTTCCGGGGAACATGAAGTCGCAATCGAACTCAGTAGTACCTTCACCTCCGGGATAACCATTTCCGCCATATTTCATACGGGCACTGTTCTTCCAATAGCCACGCAGGTAGTTATAGTAGTCAGTAGCTTTTGTAGGTTCACCTGTTACAGTTAGATCGTTGTTATAGTATACGAAACGACGCATACCGAAACGTTCATCATCAACAATGTTGTTACCAAAGTTAACACCATTGATAGCGCAGTTTCCGATAGCATCTCCAGGAACAAAATACCATGCATCGGGATAGTAAAGGTCGGCATCGTCGGTGAGGCGGATGGTATCGTATGTGCCGTCAGGGAGACGGTAGTTTTTCAACTGATCGGGATAGTATGAACGCATCTTGTTGATATCAATCTTGGGGTTATCCTTACCATCGGGATCCATGTAAGGACCTTGGAAGAAGTCGATACCTACTGCAGGAGGAATACCGGAATAGGAACCGGAACCGGGACCGTCGGAGAGGTCACCATTGTAGCAATAGCCAAGACCACGTTTCACGTCGCAACCCACAAAGTCATCAAAAGCGTAACCCAGGTCGGCATCAACCCACTGGCTGAAGTAGGTTTCACGCAACTCATAGGTAGAACGGTTGATGATTTCATAGGTATAGAAGGTCATATTGTTGATTTCATCATTGGTAGAGAAGGCAAATGCCTGAGCACGGATTTCCATACCGATAGGCTGACCTTGGGACTCCAAATGGATGTCACCCATATCATTGAAAACCCACCAAATGCACTGGTCACCTTTCAGAACCTGGTCGGAGAGAAGACCACCGGTCACAATATTATGTTCGGTCTCAAGGGTAGTAGCAACGTGAGAGGTGTATTCTCTTCCCCATTTTGCTTTCAGCGTACGGGGGCAGAGATCATTATTGAAATCAAAATAGGGGTAATCACCTTTCTCCCACTCATACTTACCATTGTCATCAGCATCGAAATAAGGAGCCAGATAAGGAGACTGCCTATCATTGATACCTGAAGCAGGCCATTCCTTAATAACAGCAGGAACTGCCTCGGGAGAATAGGAATCGTTGGGGGTTGCACCATTTTCGGTATAATCGAACATGGACATGAACGCCTGTACCTGAGCTTTGGTAATAATGTAATGTTTGTCGAAATAGTTACAGACAGGGAGATCGACAGAGGCAGTTCTCAGCTCAAGAGGACCCGGCCAATAGTCATCACCATCCGAACCGAAACGAAGAGCAGCAATACGAAGCTGATTGTTGACATCGGTACCACCAATCCACAATGCAGCGCAGAAAAGCGGGCAAGTATTGCTATTCTTGGGCAGGTGATATTGTGCCACACTACCATCATACCACATATTGCCATATCCATTGATCAATGCACGAACATTGTTGACATTCAGCTCAGCGGTACTTTGTGCACGTTTACACACGGCGGCTTTGCTGCGGAGGGCTGCCTTGCGGGAGGAAGTGTTCTTGCATTCTTTGCAAACCTCGGCATAAGCAGATCCCGATACGACTGTTATCAGGAGAGCCACCAATACTAATTTGCTAAATATATTCTTCATATCTTATATTATTTTTACTCGATGGATGTATTAGAAACGATAGGCTAAGCTAAGTCTGAAGGTTCTCGGAGAAGTGTAGTTCCAGAAGCCATTACGCAAATAAAACAAGGAGTACAAATCTCTGTAAGAAGTAGGATCAAGCGTTCTGTTGATGTCGGCCTGGGTCTCGGGGTCGGTCAGATAACCATCGTCGTCGGGGTTACCGGTAACATTGAATACGTTGGCAGTGTTACGGATATCAAAGAGGTTATTAATAGAAAGAGCAACGGTCAAACGGGTATCGTTCTTACCAACCTTGATGGGGAAACTCTTATCGATGATAATATCAAAGAAGAAACTCCAAGGCATGTTAGCTCCGTTATAACCACCTACAATGGTATGCTGTTTGTGGCTGAAGGCCTTGGTATACGGACGACCCGACTGGGCGACGGCAACAAAGTCAACACCGAAGTTTTCGAGAACCTTGATGGTTTCGCTACGCATCTCACCAGTCTCCTTGTCCTTAACGGCACGGGTGATGGTGGGTCCGTTATACTTAGAGCCGCCGAGGTAGCGGAAGTCGAAGTTGACCTTAAACTCATGACGACGGTCATCGCTGATAGGACACAACATCTTCAAAGTGGTATAACCTTCCTTAATGAGCTCGGTCATAGTAGTGGAGCTCAAGCCAGTACCTTCAGCATACTGAAGAGTGTAGTTTGCATTGACACGGATATTTTTCGATTGACGCATGTCGTAGGAAATGGTCACACCCTTAGTGGTCTTAAAGTCAAGGTTGTCGTAGGAATAGTATTGTGGATTGGGGTCAGCACCTGAGTATTGAACCAGCTGAATCAGGTCACGGGTCTCTTTATAGTAAGCACTAATGCTGATTGCATTATTGTCGTTAAGTGCCTGTTGGAAACCAAGCTCATAGTTGGTAATACGCTCGGGTTTCAAGTTGGGGTTGTTGATAGATCCAACTTTGCTCATGAAAAGATAGCTGACGTAATCAGCACGCCAAGCACTGGAAGGACGACGGGCGATAATGTCGAAGTTGGCTTTGAACTGAGATCTTTCGCCAACAGGGAAGGAGAAAGCAATACGGGGTTGAACAACCACCTGAGGTTTGTAATCCTCGAAAGATTCCACACCAACGGTTTTGTTGTCAAGAGCCTTACGGCCATTGGGGGTACGATAAGGAGTGGGTTTACCAGAAGTACCAACAATAGAATTGGTATTGCTGAGTTCCACACCATTAGCATCATACCATACAGAACCATTACGATAGCCTAAAATAGTGGGGTTATCGATATCGGGAGCGTCCACATAAACTACCCAATTGTCGCCAGCACCAGAATAGATGTTACCCTGATAAGGGGCGTTGCCGTTTCTCAAATCCTTGACAGTAAAAGACTCATACAACAGATAGGGGTCTTTAAGCACGAACTGGTTGGCATCGAACACGTCAACACGCACACCAACGTTGAAGATAAGGTCAGAGAAATAGAACTGGTCTTGAATGTAACCAGCCATATAGGTGGGAGTATAAGAAGGAATATAACGTTTCTTGGGGTCGCTGGGGTTAAAGAAGTCTTTCAAACTCCAGTTACTACTGTTATATTTGTGACCAGCATGGTCATATCCGTAATAGCTGACATAGACGCCATTGTAGCTATTGAACAATTCATCGGAGGAGAACATGTCAACACCACCGGCTTTAACATAATCTTCGGGAGTGTAGCGGTCAACATCCAAGAAAGTACGTTCACCTGCATAATCGCCGGCCCATCCGAGATATTCGCGCATGGCTTTGGAAAAATATGACTGGCTCTCGGGGTTGAACAGACGGTCATAGTCGACATAAAGAGTGGAACCAACCCAACGATAATGGGGATTGCTTTTGTCCATCTCCTTAATGTGCCTATTGGCAATATCACGCATTAAAGTCCAAAGACCACCAGCAGCAATTGAGTAGGACGAAGCATCCTGACGGTCATACTGGAAACCGATTTCGATAGCATGGTTCATGATTTCGGCACTGGCCTTAGCAGTAACGTAGATATAGTTGGTAGCAGAGTAGCCAAAACCAGTGCTCTGTATACCCACATTGTTAATCAAACCATGAATATTCGATGGAAAATCGCCATTTGCAAGTCCCTTGAATTTACGCAGATTGTCAATATTGGTCAGCATGCCGGAAACCTCAGGAATGTTGAGCAATTGCAGATTGTAGTTTGCCAATATCTGATTGCCGGCATAAGGCTCATAAGTTGACCAGTCAATTACATCATACCAGTTGTTCTGAACCATGGCGGCACGGCTGATACCATTATAGTTGAATGAAGGATCCAGCTCATAAGTGGGCACTTTATTGGTCTCTAAACGACCATTGTATCCATACTTGAAAACATCATTGATAGAACTACCGAAAACTTCGTTATAGGACTTGGAGGTAATACGGTCGAACATAGCGATGATGCTGTATTTCACATCCTTGATAGACTTTGCAGCACTGCTGCTTCCTTCTGTATTGTCTGCAGAAGCGGGTTCTGCATCGGGGAAACGTTGAGTAAAGTCGGCGGTAACGGTCCAGTTCACCTGCTCGGAAACTCCGTTACCCGTGCGGGGCATATTCAAAGGAGTGACAGAAGAGCCATGGCCCTTGGCATAGTTGAGGTCGCCAGTCAGAGTGAAGGTGGCGTAATCGGAAAACCTCATATCAAATGCCAACTGGGAATTGATGGAGTAAGACTGAGTGTTGGGAACACGACTGGCATCGCCGCCAAAGTCGTTTCTGGTCAAATTCTTTATCTCAACAAAATCGTCGCGATAAAGACCCCTTTCTGCCGAGTAGTCGACAGTACCTCTCACAGGATCGTAGTTGATAGGAGCAGCCTCGTACTGGCGAACCAATGCGTCGTTCACCACCAAATAGCGGGAATCCTTAGGACGGTAGAATGAGTTGTTCTGATAACCGGGTTGCAGAGTGAAACGGAAACCAACAAGAGTGCGGTCACCGGTCACGTTGCCTTCCTCATCCTTGATGGGCTGTTTGATAACAGGACCAGTGAGCCAGAGAGCAAGGGCGTTATACATTCTATAATCCAGGTAAGTGTCATAACGGAGAGAACCATGGAACTGGCTTTGGGGCGGTTTCAAGGTAATAATCTGGGTACCACCGATAGCCTCACCAATAGAAGCAGGAGTACCACCGAGCACAACCTTAATCTCAGCAATTGCCTCTTTAGGCACATTAACACCGGTACGTTTACGAACGCCACCGGTCATAGTCACCATTCCGGACTCACCACGAGCGGTACTGGTACCACCATCGTTATATCCGACACCACCGACTGCCGAAACGATACCATCGATAGTGGTACTTGGCATGCGGTCGATATCATCGGATGACATTGTTTGACCAACTTCAGCCGAGCCGATCTCAATAATCGGGTTTCGGCTATCCTTAATTTCTACTGTCTCAAGGGTGGTTGAACCTACAGTGAGTTCAATATTACAGACAGAAACACCTGTGGCCTTCACTTGGAATTCCTCACGGGTGTATGTGTTATATCCCACATAAGATACTTGAATATCGTATTTACCGACATCCAAAGGTCTAATTGTGAAATTACCCTCAAAATCTGTCTGTGTACCCTTGATTTGTTTTCCGTCTTGCTTAGCAACGACGTTGGCAAAAGGCACAGGCTCTTTTGTCTTCTGATCGATTACGGTACCTCTGATAGTACCCTGCGCGAGGACAATATTTGCCATCAGCAGCAGACCGATTGTCATTAGTACTTTTTTAAACATACTCTTTTAGGTATTATTACTATAAAGGATTAATTAATTTCATAAGAGTTCTCTTTCGAGATATACTTGTTGTTCAGTATTGTCTGGTATATTACCGCCTGACGGAGATCGAACTCTGCATTACGCACCGTCTCCTTTTCTGTAGCAGTAGCAGGTGTTGCCACCTTTTCCTCCCGCACTGGATTGGGGTTTGACGGTTTGGAATGCATCGGTTCGGGTTCATTCTCATAACTGAAGTAGTTGGAGAATGGTTTTTCCTCCTGTGTATAACTGCCATGAGTCTCTTCTTCAAAAAGAGACTCATAGGCAGGTTTGGCAGAAACAAAATCCTCCAACCCCGATTCTGCATCCTGAATACGGGCCTTCCGTACAGACCTGTACAGCGCGACCCCAATCCAGAGTACAATCAGCGTGATATAGAGAAATGTTTCCATATATACTTTATTACAATACTTTTATTCAGAGGAACTATGCTTTCAATTCTTTTTGTTCGCGACGCGAAATCTCGTACACAACCGAACATGCAATGCATACCGACGAGAACACACCGCAAACTACACCAATCAAAATGGCGAAGATGAATCCACGGATTACCTCACCACCGAAGATGAACATCATCAACAGAGTGAAGAACGTGGTGCCGCTGGTGTTAATGGTACGTGCCAAAGTCGAATTGATAGCATCGTTCATGTGAGTCTTGAGAGTACGTTTCGGGTAGAGTTTGCGGTATTCACGCACGCGGTCGAAAATAACCACGGTGGCATTGATAGAATAACCGATAACCGTCAGCACAGCCGCTATGAACGACTGGTCGACATCGAGGTTGAAGGGCAGCAGTCCATGAAGCAGTGCGAAGAAACCGATAACCAGAATAGTATCATGTGCCAAAGCCACAACACTACCCACACCGAAGCGCCAGCTGCGGAAGCGGAGACCGATATACACAAACATCACAAGCAGACCGCCGATAACGGCCAAGAAAGCGTTACGCACCAAGTCGTTTGCAATGGTGGCACCCACCTGCTCCGACTGGATGATACCTAACGGATTGGTCTCAGTACTACGGAACTCATCCTCGGTAATGCCGTTGGCGAAGAAATCCTTGGTACCGTTATAAAGCATCGTGGCAATCTCATTGTTGATAGCTTCGCCATCTTCATTCACTTTATATTTGGTCGTAATCTTCAACTGGGTGCTGGGGCCATAGGTCTTCACCTCGGGAGCCTCGCCAAACTGCTTGTCGAGAGCCGAACGAACCTCAACAGCATTCACGGGCTGGTCGAAGCGTACCACATAGGTGCGGCCACCAGTAAAGTCAATACCACGGCTCAATCCGCGTCCGAAGATACCGATAAGGCAAATCACTATTGCGCAGCAAGCAATGATATAGAAAGTCTTGCGTCTGCCAATGAAATCGTAGTGAGCATTGCGCATGAAGTTCTCCGAGAAGGGGAACGAGAAGTTAATTTTCTTCTTATGGTTCAACATCCAGTCGATGCACAGACGGGTGATGAAGATAGAAGTGAACAGAGAGGTAGCAATACCGATGCAGAGTGTCACGGCAAAACCCTGAACAGGACCAGAACCGAACATGATGAGCACGAGACCCAGCAGGAAGGTGGTCACCTGACCATCGATAATAGCCGAATAAGCGTTGCTGAAACCGGCCGACACAGCATTGGACATGCTCGAACCGGCACGTAGCTCTTCCTTGATACGCTCGTAGATAATGACGTTACCATCAACAGCCATTGCCAAGGTCAGCACAATACCGGCGATGCCAGGCATGGTGAGCACTGCTCCCACGGAGGCCAGCACACCCATCAGCAAGAAGATATTGGTCACAAGTGCTATGGCGGAGACCCAACCACCGCGGTTGTAGAACACCACCATATATATAAGTACAATTACGAAAGCAAGGATAAACGAGATAAGACCTCTTGTGATAGACTCCTGACCCAGCGAAGGTCCAACCACGGCCTCCTGCACGATAACTGCGGGAGCAGGAAGTTTACCAGACTTAAGAATATTGGCAAGGTCCTTGGCCTCTTCAAGGGTGAAGGCGCCGGTAATGGACGAACGGCCACCGGCAATCTCACCGTTGACCACAGGAGCCGAGTAAACCAAGTCATCAAGTACGATAGCGATGCAGTTGCCCACATTTTCGCCAGTGATGCGTTTCCACTCGCGTGCGCCCTCGCTATTCATTGTCATAGAAATCTCGTTGCCGCCAGCGTTGCTGAAGTCCTGACGGGCATCGGTAATCACGCCACCGTCGAGCAGTGCGGAACCATCGCGGGTATTGATGCGGATAGCGAAGAGCTGATATATATCAGAACCATCCTGCACCGGCTTGGCGCTCCAAAGGAATTTCACGGTACGTCTGTCGAGAACCTTCTTGTCGAAAGCGGTCTCAATCATACGGCTGATAGCGTCGCGGCTCTGGGCACGTGCATATCCAACCACGGGGCCATTCATCAGGCCGCCCTGCTGGTTGATATTCGGCATCAGCATATTCTCGTTGAAGAGGGGGTGATTTTTGGTCAGCTCGCTCGTGGCAGCCGAATCATTGTTCGTGGCGGCACCCAAGGCATTCAACAGGGAGTCGCCTTCTGTGGTAGCGGTTGCATTCTCCGCCAACTCCTCGGAAGCAACTTCTGCAGTCTCTTCCTTCTCTTCATTCTCAACACCGCCGATAGAGGCAATGTAAGAATCGGCCTTCTCCAACATCTCGTATGCCTGGACGTTGTCGTAAGTCAGCCAGAACTCCAACTGGGCAGTACCCTGGAGGAGCTTGCGCACACGCTGCGGGTCTTTCACACCGGGCAGCTCAACAAGTATGCGCTCCGAAGCACGCAACTGCTGGATGGTGGGCTGGGCGACACCGAATTTATCAATACGCTGACGGAGGATTTCGTAGGTGCGGTCATAAGCACCGGCGGCCTCTTCCCTCACCACCTTGATAACGGCATCGTTATTGTCGTTCAATTTGATGCGGTCGCGCAACTGAGTATTGAAATAGGAGGCCAGCTGCACATCGGGGTTCACCTCGCGTATGGCATCATAGAACAACGACACGAAGTCGCGGTTCGTGGTCTTCTTCTGGGTGGCCAAGGCCATGTCAATAGCCTTGTTGAACACCGAATCCTCAGTGTGTCCGGCCAGGGCGCGAACCACATCCACTGTCGATACCTCAAGCATCACGTTCATACCGCCCTTAAGGTCAAGACCCAGGTTAATCTCACGGGCCTGGCACTGACGGTAGGTGTAGCCGAGGTACACTTTCTCACTTGCCATGGAATCAAGGTACTGTGCCTCTCTTGCAATCTGCAACGAATCCTTCAGCGATTGTGCATACAATGCATCTCCATGTGCTTTTTTGTCAATCAAATTTTGAGCTGTTGTGCTTTTCACATAGGCATCCGCTGCTTTGGCTGCATTCTTCTCAACTCTGCTTGTAACAAGTGTAAACGACAATTGGTACAAACATACTAAGACAAATGCCCATGTAAGAAATTTGATAAGTCCTTTATTCTGCATATCTTACGTATTAAAGTTATATTTAGTTATTACACTTTTTGAACATGCAAAGATAAGAAATTTTATCGACACAACAAGCTTTTTCCGAAAAAAAGGTGTATTTTTGCAAAAAAATAATACCAATGAATAACAACAACGACTCTACCCCTCTCAAAACCATGCCCATTACCCAATGGGCAAAAGCTGACCGTCCGAGAGAAAAAATGGAAGCCCTCGGCAAAAAAAGTCTTACCGACAGCGAGCTCCTCGCCATACTCCTCCGCACCGGCATCAAAGGCACCAGTGCCATGGCCCTCGCTCAGGAAATACTCAAAGTGTCGAACAACAAACTCACCACTTTGGCACGAATGGAAATCAACGACTTACAGAAAACATTCAAAGGTCTCGGCCTCGCCAAGTCGGTCACCATCCTGGCCGCCCTCGAACTGGGGAACCGCATGCTACGTGAAGAGAGCGAAGCCAAGGAAAACATCATCTCGAACAGCAAAGATCTCTTCGACTATGCATCCGAATCCCTTATCGACCTCAATCACGAAGAGTTCTGGGCCATCTTCCTCAACCAACGCAACAAAGTAACACATAGCCAGCGCATAAGCATGGGAGGACTTACACAGACCACCGTCGACCTGCGCGTCATATTCAAAGCTGCTCTCGAAAACAAAGCCACCGCGCTTGCTGTGGCCCACAACCACCCCTCGGGCAATCTCAAGCCCAGCACCCCCGACAAAGAACTCACCCGCCGCATCGCTGAAGCAGGCAACATTCTCAACATCAAGTTAATCGACCATATTATTGTCGGAATACTCCCCGACGGCAAAAGAGACTATTTCAGTTTCTCGGAACACGGTCTTTTATAATCTCCACCGTCACCGACTCCAACGGGCCACCCAACGGAGGATTCAACTTCGACACCTTCACCTCAACATGCTCTATTGCAGCAAATTCCTGCAATATAGCCTCCCCTATCCTGTCTCCCACATGTTCCAACAGATGTGATGCCACCATCATCTCCCTTTTCACCGTCCTGTACACATCCAGATAGCTCACCGTATCGGTAATGCAATCAGACTTTTGCGCCTTAGTAGTGTCAACATCATACACCACATCGACCCGGAAATAAGTCCCAATCGACTGCTCCTCGGCAAAGCAACCATGAAATGCATAAAACTGCATTCCATTCAATCTTATCAAACTCATAGAATCAATAGATTACAGCCAAACCAACATCCCGGGCACACACCCGGAACCGGAGTCTTGCCAACGCTAAACAATTGCCTCAAACTGTTTCAAGAAACGCAAATCGTTCTCGAAATAGAGGCGGAGGTCACGAATCTGGTATTTCAGCATAGCCATACGCTCCACTCCCATACCGAAGGCGAAACCGGTGTATTCATTCGGGTCTATACCACATGCTTTCAACACATTGGGGTCGACCATACCGCAACCCAGAATCTCCAACCAGCCAGTACCCTTGCAGATATTGCAACCCTTGCCACCGCAAATGTTGCAGGAGATATCCATTTCGGCCGAAGGTTCGGTGAAGGGGAAATACGACGGGCGGAGACGCACTTGGGTCTGCTCACCAAACATCTCCTTGGCAAAATACAACAAAGTCTGCTTCAAGTCGGCGAACGATACCTTCTTGTCGACATACAAACCCTCCACCTGGTGGAAAATGCAATGGGCACGGGCACTGATAGCCTCGTTGCGGAACACCCTGCCCGGCATTATCACCCTGATGGGCGGCGCCTGGCGTTCCATCACCCTCACCTGCACACCGGAGGTGTGCGTGCGAAGCAACACATCGGTCGGCTTGTTGACCTCCGGATCCTTCTCCACGAAGAAAGTGTCCTGCATATCGCGTGCGGGATGGTCGAGGGCAAAATTCAATGCCGTGAACACATGGTAGTCGTCCTCAATCTCAGGACCATCCGCCACAGTGAACCCGATGCGTGAAAAAATATCAATAATCTCGTTCATCACCACCGACAACACATGACGGCTGCCCAACTCCGAGAAATCGGTCGGCATAGTCAAATCGTCGGTCCTGTCCTGAACCTGATGCTCCTCCACAAAAGCCTTAAACTCCTCAATCTTCTCGGTGGCGGCAGCCTTCAGCAAATTGAGTGCCTTGCCCAAATCCTTCTTCTCTTCGTTCGGGACAGCCTTGAACTGCTCAAACAGCTCACTTATAATACCTTTCTTGCCCAGATACTTGACGCGGAACATCTCGATGTTCGCTGCCTTGTCCTGGAAGTTCTCAATACTGGTGGCCTGAATATCATCAATATAGGCCTGAATTTTTTCTTTCAGCGAATTCATTTCTCTATAATAGACATCTTCAAAATTTTCACATCTTCAACCGGGCGGTCGTTAGGTCCGCAAGGCACGGCAGCAATCTTGTCGACCACTTCCAGGCCTTCCACCACCTCGCCGAACACCGTATAGTCGCCGTCCAGGAACGGGGTGCCGCCCAGAGTGGCATACACCTCCGCCTGTTCCTTCGTAAAGCTCTTGCCCATACGCTGTTCCACCATTTTCAAGCGGTCAGCGTTCCACTTGTTGCCTTGCACAATATAGAACTGGCAAGCCGACGACTCTTTCTTCGGGTTCACCTGGTCGCCCTGACGGGCAGCGGCCAAAGCCCCCTTCTTATGGAACAGCGACGGCACAAACTCCGCCGGAATCGTATATCCCAAACCGCCTTCACCCAGCATCTGTCCGGGTTTGGCATGGCGCGAATTGGGGTCGCCGCCCTGTATCATGAACTCCTTGATGACCCGGTGGAACAACAAGTCGTTATACACACCCTCCTGCACCAATTTTACGAAATTGTCCCTGTGTTTCGGGGTCTCATTATACAACTTCACCACCATGTCGCCATGCGAAGTCTCAATTTTTACGTAATACACTCTTTCGCCATTCGCATCATGATTATCAGTCTTTTGCGCAAATCCGAAAAAGCATAGGAATAAACAAACTATAAAAAAAGTGATTTTTTTTGTCATCATTTCGCGTTTTTTTTCTATCTTTGCAGATGCAAAAGTAGTCAAAAAAATTCATATACGCACAAAAATAGAGAAAAAATTATGAAGAAAAAAAGTCTCTCCGTTTTCGGATTTCTGTTAATCAGCCTTTTATCCTGCACCGTTTTTACCTCATGCGACAAGGACACCTGGTGCTATGTTGACGTGACAGTGCTCGATGCCAAAAACAATAACGAACCCTCTCCGGGTGCCTGGGTCAAAATCCAGTATGTAAAAAAGAACGATGCCAACCCCCAGAACAACGTAGTAGGCACCATCTCCGACACCGGCCAGTGCAACGCCAATGGCATATACCAAACTAAATTCGCCGCCCCCGCCATCTTCACCGTCACCGCCCGCATCGACGAGCCCGACACCCTCAACAACAAATACTACTATCGTGAAGGCGAAAAAACCGTCCGCCTCAAGGAAGGTGAAGCCGTTCCCGTCACTGTCAAAGTAACCGGCCCCAAGACCCTCGGCCGCGCCGACTTCCAAGAAATCTAACATACCATGCCTAACACTGTCAAACATCCTTTATTCACCCCCGAAGACCTCAAGCAGATTGCCGAGCTGGGACTTACAGTCTCTGCCGTAGAGCAACAAATCGAGAACTTCCGCAAGGGATTCCCCAAAACCGTGCTGGTCAGCGCCGCCACCGTCGAAAACGGAGGCATACACCTCCTCGACGACAAGTCCATCAACCACTACGTCTCCTACTATAAGGAACACTCCAAAGGACGCAAATTACTCAAATTCGTCCCCGCCTCCGGCGCCGCCACACGCATGTTCAAGGACCTCTACTCCTTCACATCCACCTACTTCGGCATCGACTACAAAATAGAGAAAGAGCACCCCGCCGTCAAGGAATTCCTCGAAAAAATACGCACCTTCGCTTTCTTCGACGACCTTGTGGCCTGCATGGAAAAACACCAGGCCGACTTCGGCGACTATATGGACCGTGGCGACTTCTCCACCGTCATCAACTTCCTCCTCAAAGAACAATACATGGGCTACGGCAGCCTGCCCAAAGGACTGCTCAAATTCCACCGCTACGGACACCTCCAGCGCACTCCCCTCGAAGAGCACATCGTCGAAGGCGCTGAATACGCCCGCATGAGCGACGGCTCGGTCAACATCCACTTCACCGTCTCGCCCGAACACCGCCCCCTCTTCCGCAAAAAAATAGCCGAAGTGCGCCGCTACTACGAAGAAGCCTTCCATGTGAAGCTACACATATCCTTCTCCGAACAGAAACACTACACCGACATCATCGCTGTGGACGAGCAAAACAACCCCGTCCGCGACGACAACGGCAAACTAATCTTCCGCCCCGGCGGACACGGAGCCCTCATCGAGAACCTCAACGAGCAGCGTGCCGACATCATCTTTATCAAAAACATCGACAACGTGGTGCCCGACTGGATGAAACACACCACCATCGTCTACAAGAAAGTGCTCGCCGGCCTCCTGCTCGAACTCCAAACCGAAGCCTTCCGCTACCTCAACCTGCTCGACTCCGGCGCCACCCCCGCCCAGCTCAAGGAGATAGCACGGTTCGTACAGAAAAAACTCCACCTCGAACTGCCCCAGGACTATGCCAAGATGCCCCAAAAACAGCAGGCACAACAGCTCCATCAACTGCTCAACCGCCCCATGCGCGTGTGCGGCATGGTGAAGAACCAAGGCGAACCCGGTGGCGGCCCCTTCTACACCCTCAACACCAAAGGTGTGAAGAGCCTACAGATTGTCGAAACCGCCCAAATCAACCAAAAGGACCCCGAGCAGGCCGCTATCCTCGCCAGTGCAACCCACTTCAACCCCGTCGACCTCGTCTGCGCCACCAAGAACTACAAAGGCCGCTATTTCGACCTCCGCAAATATGTCGACCCCGCCACGGGTTTCATCAGCAAGAAGAGCAAAGGTGCCACCATCCTCAAATCGCAGGAACTCCCCGGTCTTTGGAACGGCGCCATGGCCAACTGGATCACCCTCTTCGTCGAAGTGCCCTTGGCCACCTTCAACCCCGTAAAAACCGTCAACGACCTGCTCCGCAAAGAGCATCTCGAAGGCTGACCGCTGCCGGACTTACCGTCAGCAGCATACACCCTTTCAAGGTATCCACGCCCCGCCGTGGATACCTTTCTTTTTCCCCTCCCCCCGCCCTTCGCCATCCGTCCACCCCATCGCCAACACCCACAAAACTTCTCATCACCCAATAGCTTAACAATAACTCAAGAAGAACTTATTAGATGGTTATGACTAATGGACGACGGAGCGAAAAAAGATACTTCACTGAAATGGACAGAGATGGAATGGAGAGGGCGGAGCAACAGCAGTCCTATTATATGAAGTTCAAGTTATTATGAGATGCATTATTGGTTGTAATGATGCGCAATACTTGATCGCAGTATAAGCCGTATCATCATAAATGACAAGCAGTATGTTCTTCTATTAATTATTAGCGTCCAATAAACAGTGAAGAACGCACGTAATCTCATTAACCCCACACGACACTTCGCTTCGTATGGGGTGGGGACAGATAGCTCAATACTGCGTGCCGGAGGCACGCTACTTTGTTGATATTTATGCTGTAGCGTATCTCCGACACGCATGGGATGGGCCTATTTACCCCACCCTGCACACCTACGGTGTGCAGGGTGGGGTAAATAGGATTGTATGCCTCTGGCACACTCAAGCCTTCGTAAATCAATACATGGTATATAATGTTGATGTTATATTACTTACTGATGATTTGATTCCTTTTGTCGGACACAGTTGAATACAAACAGGGTCCATCCCAAATGGATGAACCCTGAACTAAATAAAGTAATATGAAACAATTAGTCGATAGGTTAGAAGCGTCCGTGGGCTCCGCCGCCGCCAAAGCTGCCGCCACCGAAACCGCCGAAACCGCCTCCGGAGCTCCCACCCCAAGAGCCGCCGCCCCATGAGGCGCCACCACCGGGGAAGAATCCTCCCCAAATGCCGCCACGGCTGCTTCCGGTTCCGCCTGAGCCGCCCGAGAAACCGTCACCATCGTTATTGTGTGGGTGCTTGCGGGAATAACGGTCGCCCAATATGCAGAGAATGACGATGAGACAGATGAAGACCAGCAGAAACCAAAGGCCCTGGCGTCCTTCTTTCTTATAGTCGGCATAGCTGTATTCTCCACGGCACACAGGCTCGATTACGTCCAGTGCCTGGCAGAGGGCTGTGTAATAGTCGCCGTCGCCCAAGGGACCTATCATCTCGTCGTCGATGATATGTTTGCAGAAGGCATCGGGCAGTGCCCCCTCCAGTCCATATCCCGGAATCAGGGCCACATCGCCATAAGGCTCCTCCTCGGTTTTGGACTTGATGAGAATCACCAAGCCGTTCTTCAAGTCCTTCTGTCCCACACCCCAAGTGGTTCCGATGCGGGTGCCGAGCTCCATTATCTCGCACCCGTGCAGAGTGGGTGTGATGATGACCAGAATCTGGTTCGACGTGGAGTCGTCGAAGGCCACGAGGCGTTGTTCCAACTGCTCGCGCTGGTCGGGTGACAGCATCGACGAGTAGTCGTTCACCAACCTATTGGTGGGTTCGGGGCACCATAACTCCTGAGCCGGCAGCAAGGCAGCCGAAAACAGGAGGATGATTATAAAGAAACGCTTCATTAGAAGTCAAAATTCACATTGACAGGCTCGTCACTTCCTTCGGGGGCGGTGAAATAGCCTTTCTTCTCAAAGCCGCAAATGCCGGCCACGATATTGTTGGGGAAACGGCGCAGCATCTTGTTGTATGCATTCACCGCATCGTTGAAACGGCCACGCTCGGTGGCAATGCGGTTTTCAGTGCCTTCGAGCTGTACCTGCAAATCGCGGAACCCCTGAGTGGCGGTAAGTTCGGGATAGCGTTCCACCACCACGTTGATGCCGCGGGCCAAAGCGCCGGACAGAGCGTCCTGAGCCTTCTGGAATTGGGCCACATTGGCTTCGGTAAGATTGTTGGCATCCACCTGCACGGAACCCGCTTTGGCACGTGCTTCAATAACCTCGGTGAGGGTACCTTTTTCATAGTTGGCAGCGCCCTGGACAGTCGAGACCAGCTGGGGGATAAGGTCGGCACGGCGTTTGTAGGCATTTTCCACCTGGCCCCACGCCAAAGTTACGTTCTCCTCGGTGTTGACCAGTTTGTTATTGATACCGATACCCCAGAGAAGGGCAACGGCTACAACTCCTACCACAACTAAAATCGTGATTGACTTCTTTTTCATAGCATTAAAGATTTATTTACAATTAATAATCTATTATTCAAAAATGCAAAGATAAAGAAATTTTTGGACAACGGGCGTTTTTTTCGGGAGAAAAGAATACCGAACGCATAGAAATATTTGTACAACAAACAATTACCAAATCAGAAAAACGCCATCCAATATGGGATTAAAAGGCATTTTGTGGCGGCACTATTGGGCTGCGACGGCATAAGTTAACCATCAGAACCTTCATGTCTTGTACTTCCGCAACATGGTCGGGGGAACCGTCGTTCGGCGACATAGGGGGAATAAACCCAAATCGGTCATTAGAAAATGATTATCCACAAGTATCCTATAGATGGCCTGAAAGGCCAAAAGCAGATAGCCTACGGCAACGCCGTAGGTCATGGGAACATTAGATATCGCCCTGAAAGGGCAAAAGCACAATCCCTGTTTCTGCTTTTGCCCTTTCAGGGCGATTGGTCTGCATCTCATTTACCCAAGGCGATGCCTTGGGCTATTATCTCGTTGCCCCGTTGGGGCGTTTCGGTGAATTGTGGATAATCATTTAGAAGATATGCAATATTGTTTGTTGATTACCTGCTTCTTACAATGTGGGTATTGCGTTATTCCTCTACTAATGACCGATTTGGGATAAAGGCCACTCACCTAGGAAATGAACTTCGAGTCACTCGAGTATAGTTACGATAGAACTGGCAGTTTTACTAGTGTATCCTATACTTGGAACTGAGGTGCCGCAACTCCAGATAGCCAACGGCCTAGAGGCCAACCGCCAACATCGGGAGAATTGCCCCAACAGCTTATTACGGAATAAGATTTGGTTAATTCAAATACTATTCGTATCTTTGCAGCGTGAAATAATAATGTTTGTTTGTAATGAATAACATTGTTGAAATACCGAAGAATCAGGCGATGATGGCATTTTTTGCCAATAGTATCGAGTCTACCGCCCGGTGGCTGAAAACATCATATAAAGATGTGTATCAACAGATGAAGTGTGAGGGCTTTTTGGAAGAGCATCAATCAGAAGACCCCGTTAAGTCACCTATCATACAGGAGATAATCATGAGCAACCGCATCGGCGCCATCGCGGTGGAGTTAGCCAAGCGTCTGAATATAGCACCCGAGAAAGCCCTGCAGCTGTTCTACGAAAGCCAGACCTGTGCCGACCTGCACGACAAATCCACCGGCCTTTACCTTTATGGGGATTTGTATGTCGCCGATGAGTTTATGAGAGAAAAAGAGTACGCGATATAGTTCTGCGCGTTGCCGTCATTCCCACCAAGAGGTGCTTTCGATTGGGAAAGGATAGATGGTGTATTTGTAAATTATATTTGGCTGTATCGGAAAAATGTTGTATTTTTGCAAATCAAAAAGGTCAAGATATGAGCAAGTATGAGATACCATTCCTTACAGCTGCGGTGCATGCTTTTGGGGAACGCTTCGCGATGACGCGACAGGCGGCGTTCAATTATCTACTCGAGCATAAGGGGTTGGCGTTCCTGATAGAGTTCTACGATGTGGAACACTTGCAGTCGATGGACGAGACCATCGACGACCTAATTGTTTATTGTCAAAAGAATGGAGGTACGCTCGCATGAAGTTATATCACGGCACAAATACCGATATTGAAACGATTGACCTTGGCCAAGGATTACGATATAAGGACTTTGGCAAAGGTTTCTATGCAACGCCTGATAAAGCCACTGCCGTTCGGATGGCACAAAAGCGAGCAAGGCTCTTCGGTGGAACAGCTACACTTATCACCTACGAATTAGATGAGTTGGCATTTCGTTCTGATTTGAAGATTAAACGATTTCCAGAGAAAGCTACGGTGGAATGGTTTTTATTTGTAGATGCAAATCGAGACCGAAAGAACTCCGCACATGTACATGGATACGATATTGTAATAGGGCCGATAGCCAACGACGGTGTTGTGCTGCAGTTGACCAATTATCATGAAGGCATATATTCCCCAGAACAAGCTGCCCAGTTGTTGCAAGACAAATATCTTGACCAGCAGTATTATTTTGGGACGGAGAAAGCCCTTGTTTACCTTCATAAGATTAATGCCGAAACAGTATGAACCAGCCTAACCACCATCAGATAGCG
>Ga0247611_10000870_pt1 | contig 57862 bp, 36 predicted proteins | sample 177DNAGHGhighgp2_FD_192422 | JGI IMG/M metagenome (GOLD analysis project Ga0247611, IMG submission 192422) | Sheep rumen microbial communities from Palmerston North, Manawatu-Wanganui, New Zealand - 1770 DNA GHGhigh gp2 | ecosystem: Host-associated > Mammals > Digestive system > Stomach > Rumen... | reverse complement strand
GCAACAGGACGTTGGCATAGGCGACAGCCTGTCCGATAAGGGACTTGGAACTCATCTCGCCGCTCACCGTATTCATCCAGTTCTCAAAGTCCTGGATGAGGGGGTAAGATTCATTTTGACGTCTTTCCTTGATGGCTTCAGCGTCCAGCCCGGCCGTCCGCATCTCCTCTTCTATCCCGTAGAGCTTCCCGATATAGACCAGCGCCTCGCTCGCGTGCTTCTTGTCTTCTTCCTGCGCTTCGAAGAACTTGCGCCGAACGTGAGCCCAACAGCCGAGCATCCGCTTGCCGGGCATGTTCTCATAGGCATCGTAGACCTCATATCCGTCCGTCTGTACGGCGCCCTTGTAGGCACCGATGAGCTTGCGGCAGGTCTCGCCGCTACGGGAGCCGTTGTCGTAGTGGAAGTACACAGCCCCTCCTATTGCATCGCGGACTGCCCACATGTATTCCTTGGCCGCCTTGCGCGGCTTCTCCTCTTTTATGACGGGTATCGTGCTCTCGTCCACCTGGATGTACTCAGATTGCAGGACGTCCTCCCGGAGTGCGTCATACAATGGCCGCAGCTTCGCACAAACCGCCGCGAACCAGTCTCCCATGGTGGCGTCGTTCAGTACAGCCCCCATCTCCTTGTACTTCTGGATCTGACGGTAGAACGGGAGGTGATACACGTACTTGTTGATGAAGATGTCGGCCAGAAGGCTGTCCGACGCCATCCCCTTCGGAATAATGGATTCAGGGAGCGGCGCTATCACAAAGGTCTGCCGGCCGGGATCTTTTATCTGGATGTCGGAGCGGAGAACGAACTTGTGCCGTACATCCCTTTGAACATAGAGCTGGCCCGGGATGACGGCCAGCTTATCGGTAACTTCGGTGCCGATTTCAACATAATCAGGATTGTCCTTGACGCCCTCCGGATAGATGTGCTTCTCCTTCACCGGAAGGGTGCCGGACAACACGGGCTTGCGGACCTCGCGACGGTGGGCTTTAACCTCGATAACCTTGGCATTCCGCTGCTCCATCTCCTTCACCTCCGCATCCAGTCTCTTCTGAGACTCCTCGGGGAGTTGCGTATCGAACAGGGTCGGTTCCAGATCAGATGCATTCTTGGGAAGCTTCTCGCTCATGGACGAGCCGAAGACCTTCCGGCGAAGCCAGGCTACCTGCGCTTTGAGGGACGTGAGCGCCTCTTCCAGTTCGGCCTTCTTGGCCGTGAGGGAATCACGCTCGGCAGACAAGGCCACTATCGCGTCCAGCTTCTGTTGGATCACCGCTTGAAGCCGGGCGTTTTCGGCTTGGAGGCGCTGTATTTCCTGGTCCTTGGATGACATCTGTTCCCATTGTTTCTATATGCAAAAATACTGCAATAGAATGATGCCTGCAAGGGTTTTCGCCATTGCGATTGTCGATAATTTTGCTTATATAAAGTATTGTTTCACAGCCTTTTGGAAAGCAGACGCATCCGCCTTACATAAGGACTCTCGATGGCGGATTTTACCATCCCGACCACATTGTCATAGGCCAGGTTGGTGGAGACCGACTCTTCGCCCTCGGGCACGGGGATCCGCATTCGTCCCATATCCAAACGGATGGAATACAGCACCAGGCCACCTTCTTCCTGGCGGAGCAGTTTCATCATGTTGCGGCTGGCGTTCGCGAAGATGAACACGTCGCCGCTGCGCAGACGCTCACTCATGGCGTTCGTCACGATGCCGCTGAGTCCGTTGAAGCTCTTGCGCATATCCACCGGCTTATTGTACAGCCAGTATCGACAGGTATTGTCCAGGCTAAACATTCCCCGACACGATTGCACGAAGATGTTCCGCGGTCATGATCCCTTGGATGCGCATGGCGCTGCCCGATACGGTCCGCAACTCTATGGTAATAAAGCTCTCGGACGAAGTGTCGGCGGGCGCTTTCCGCTTGCCGGAAGTCTTGGCAGCAGCCATCATGGGGGACACGAACGCTCCGCCGGGTGTAAGCTGCAGGAAAGACCCGCCCTCCGGTGTCAGGCCGGCTGCATCCGCTTCCCGATAGCGCTTCTTCCAACGGTAGAACTGGTGGCGAGGGATGCCCAACTCTTCAAGCCGTGCGCTCTGGGGCATCTTGTGCTCTGAACAATAGGTGTCAATCTCAAGAATCTGTTCTCGTGTAAGCATATCTCCGTTTTTTTAGCAAAGGTAGCCAGCTTTGACACTGGCTACAATATGCATTTGCTCGGAGGCTTACGGGTGGCCGGGTACTGTGAGCGGCGCTTATTGTTAGGGATTCGTTTCTTTCTATTAAAGGCATTCCGTTGTCTTCCAGGTAGATAATCTACACGAAGAGCAGTGCTTGAAAGCGAAAACGCACAGACCATTCTCGGTGCGGCTTCTTCAGTAAAAAAGCAATGGGAGACCGCCATTCTCTCTTTTTCATAGTCAGCATAGTTGTCTTTCGTCCCGTGATGGAAGAAAGAATTGATGTCAGCATCGTTCTTGCAATGATAAGGCTGACATTGGTCGATTATTTCGCTTGAGAGTTTGCCGAAACGGCAATGATTCAATAGGAACCCCACTTATCTGTTCTTGCAATTCTTTTTCAAAATCGCATACGAATTAGCGGCCTCTTTGGAAAAGTCAATAGAGGCCCTCCTGCTGAGATTCTTCTCAGAAGTCTTCACAAGCCGCTTGGCAACTTGGCCCCGAAGCGTCGGTATTGCTTTTATTTCTACTGCCATAACATCAACCGCTCTGCAAAAAACGTATTCGCTTTTATCCATTGCAAAAATAACGCAAAACTACCAAGGATGCAAATAAGTAAAGCGATTCTGTGAACAGAAACAGGCGTTTTTGTTCACAGAATGCGTTTGCGGCCTGAAATGGCGAGCCTTAGGGCTCCTCTCTGGATGTTCGGTTTCCCCGCAAGGCGTCAAGGCTCCACGTAGTGGAAGTTGAAGCGGCCTCCCGGGGCGGCGTCGCCGTCCACGTAGAGGTTCAGGATGCGGGTTTCGCGGGCGCCGCCCCATTCCTCGAGGTTGTTGTCGGCCCACTTGAACGCGAAGTTCAACTTGCCTGACGGGAACAGGCTCCGCGGGATCCGGAGTTCCATCTTGTTGCTGACGATCCGGTAGTCGTACGTCCCCTGGCGGGTCCAACTCCAGGACGATCCGGAGCACTGCGAGATATAGCCCTGCGTCGCCGAGGCGGGTGTTTCAAAGTTCAGGCAGTAGTCATAACCCTTCCAGCCGGTCGACCAGTTCATATCCTTGTTGATCAGCAGGCGCATCCAGCGGGCGCCGGTGTACGAAGTGATGTCCGCCGCCGTTTCTACATAGAAATACACATAGTCCCCATCCCTCGTTACGCGCGCATCGACAATGTCGTTGCGGCCGGAGTTGTTGGTGTAGTAAGCCAACGAGTGTTCCGTATGACCTTGATGCGCACGATGCATGGTGTTTCCCGGGTAGTGCTTGAAGTCAGGAGATACTTTTTCCCAACCCGTGAAATTGCCGTCGATGACCATCGTCTGCTGGCGGGACACATTCGGATAGGCACTCACACCCTTGTACATTCGGATATTCTGCGCCAACTGATAATAGTAATTATCCCCGTCATCTCCCCAGTCCAGGGTAGGTTCGCAGTCGCGGCTGTGCTCCCAGTCATACTGGTCGGCGAAGGCAGGCGGGCCCCAGGCTCCGTAAGCATAGCTCGGATCCGGCCACTGTATCTGCATGCCCGCAATCCATTCGTTCCACCCTGTCACGAACACATACGGCGGATTCTTGGTCCGTGCATTGTTCCACTGCTCCTGGAAATTGTAACCGTTGCGGTAGGACGTGGCAGTCAATTGGCCAGTCCCCCGGTAGGTATAGCTCCGACCGTACGTTCCCGGCGCATTGAACGCAAAACAGTGTCCCTGACTGAGATCCCGGGCATTCTGCGCAACGCTCACGGTGATCTCTTCGTCATGGAAGGTCTCGATGTCCCCATCCCCGTAGAAGGTCTGCATCCAGCCCCACATATCCCGTGCGCTCCGGTCTCCCCGCACGTAGTCACCCTGACCGGCACGGAAAGTGAAATAATTGAGAATCGCAGCATCATTGGCACCAGTTCCATCGAGACTCTCCTTGAAGGCAATGATCAGCGGCTTGTTGTCCACCTTGAACCACATGTCCGCATAGGCGGAGTTGGAGTAATACTTGCTGTAAAGTCGGCGCAAAGAGAAAGCGGTATCCGATCCTGCGATGAAATTGAGAAGGAACACCAATTGGGGAACCTTCACCCCGTCCCGTTTCGCCTGCATCCAGGTCGTAAGGATTGCATCGACAGAGGCCTCCCACAGGAAATGGCCGTTCGAGCAGTCGAACGCCACGGCATCTACGCCCGCATCGGCCAGCATCTCGGCGTGCTTGCGTAGTACCCAAGGATCCGTCGTCCGGTAATAGCCGAAGAGCGGCGTGCCCCAGAAACCGATCTGGTTGTAACTGTATCCCCAATCGTAAGGATGCAGCCCACCTCCGCCATACCAGTTTGCACTGTTCTCGAAATTCGCAGCAGTGACCTCGTTCTTCTTCTGCGAGATATTGAACACGGCGGTATAATTCACCTGCGTGGCTTGCAAGTTGTTCTCCACGGCCCGGCTGTCGCAGTGCCAGGACCAGTAGAACAGCACCACATGCCGATTCGACTTCGTTGCCCCGGCAGTCGCCAGGTCAGGCATCGCCCGCCCCAACTCGTCCTGGGCCACCCACGTGTCCGGCCCGGCGACCTGGACCGCCACGTCGAAATCCGATAGCGTGATACTCCCGTCCAGGTTCGAAATCTGGCTAAACCGGCCCCGCTGGAGCGTGAATCCTCCGGTACCGACATTACGGGAGCCTTCCTGAGTGTCGGTCGTCACCGTGAACGTTGCGCCGCTGCTCAAAGTGACTGGCAGCGTAACGATATAGTACCAAGTATTCGTATCGAATGTCCCCCCGTTGGGCGCTTGAACATAAATCGTGGAAGAGCCATTGGTGACGGACTGAATCGTAGGATTCCCATTGCTGTCCATCCCCATTTGCACCGTCCCGCACAAACTTTCGCCGCCCCTGGCGGTCATTGTCACCGTCTTGATATTCGAGCGGGAGACCTTGAACCGCACGCCGGAACAAACGTTCTTGAAGCCCATGGTCAACTGCACCGTGCTCTGCGATAGATTCGGCCGGGAGAGTTGCGTTTTCCCAAGAAGAATCATCAGGTTGTTCGCAAAGGAACCCGCTTTCGCCGTCTGCTCCGACGGAAGCGCTGCCGTGACATAATTGCCGGACATGGCTACGGCGTTCGAAAAGGGATATACACCCCAGACCGGGTCATTTTCTTGGCAGGTCGTCACATCTACCGGCAGGCTACCAGTGAATGTCGTCCCTGCAGATGCACTCGACCCGGTCGATTCCAGCCGCGCCCCTCGGCCCGCGCAAAAGATACGGATGGCATCTCCCGGCGACCAATAGACACTATTGGTGCCGGACAACTCGGTCCGGGTTTCCCCCTCCTCCTGGTGCGCATCCAGTACAATCTCCTTATATTCGATACCAATGTCATCAACGTCCTCGTCGATGTCCACCTCCTGCATAGAGCACGATACCGCAGCATATGCTGCGGCCACCGTGATCCAATAACGGATAATCCTCTGAAAGTTCTTCATGTTCAGTACCCTAAAGTTATAACTCCGAACCGAACGTGACGTTCTCAATGGGGTAGGGAGATGGATTGTTGGGGGAGGAAACAACCTCAACAGGAGTGGGGTTCCCCGTAAGGCCCGACGCTCCGGGATCTACCATCGGGCGGATGGATGCGGCGGTACCACGGGTAAAATGCACAAGGGAACAATAATCTGATTGAGTATGCAACATGTATGCGTCTTGTTGATATAAATACGAATCAATGTCGTCTTTCCTCGGATAGCTTGATTCATTATTACTTGATGTCACTCCATCGAACTTCATATTACAAGGATGATCTGTCCAATAGAAACCAGTTGGAATACCATTCGAGTTCATATTTTTGGACTCGTTGCCTCCGCTGCCGGCATTCATCCGGCAACCGGTCTGCGGATAATTTGTAAACCCACTTACCGTCGCCGTTTTATTGCTGGACAAAGTTGCATTGCCAAGATAGGTGGCACGAGTAGGAACAGTGAATCCAACGGGACAAGGATCGTAAACGGTCTTGACCTTAGAAGAAACCGTTGAACCCTCATTGATCAAGGAACCACTCCAAAGATTATAAAGAATGGAACCTACATTTCGGGAGGCATTCGTAGTATAGGAAAAGTTCCCATAGGCTTGTTCAAAGGTCATTTCTGTGTTACCGTTGAAAATGCCATCGGAATTAGTCGGTGTATTAATCAAGATATCAGCGACATCTTGATAGTGGGGGCCATAAGGATATGGATTGCCATTAAGCGATAAATCCCATTTTCCAGTACCTTGGTTTGTATAATTCGCTCTTAAACAGTTATTGATAAAATTGTTATAACATGACATAGCTGCAATGGAAGGGTTAAATGTTGTATTACCATACGTAAACATTCCATTTTCGTAGCATGTTACAAAGTTGTTACGTTGGGCAATAGTTAATGTCGTATTTACTTTTATATAATACGTTGTTCCATTATCATCCGTATCCCATTTACTATCCCCGATGCCGCAATATTGTTTAATATTATTCTTATCTTGAGGGAACCAAACCTGCTTTATAATCACAGTATAATTGGATAATTCCTGAGTTGTTCTTTCAGTCCAAGTCGTCCCAGTGGGATTGAATGAAGTTCCAGTAAGACTATTTTTCTGTGCTGAAGTAAAAGGACCATATTTTTCCTTCCCCTGTTTAATCGTCCACCAATACTTGCCTGATATTGCGGAACCTGTATACAACGGTACTGCCTTTCCATCCATCCAGGTCGTAGATTTTTCACTTTTCAGCATTACCTCGGGAATGCGGATACCCCTCCAATAAACATATGGATTCTGAACATCGGCTGATTGTACCAATTGAATGGTACTTGCATTATAATTATACGGATCCTTCCGCCCCCACTGGTAATGCGGATTCTTTCCCTTGGATGGATTATTGATGGAATATGCATCTCCATGCTGAGTTAACGTAAATGCTCCACCATACTCTTTTTCCGTATCATTCTCCAATGCAACAATCCTTAATGTGAGGGAACGGTCCGAATAACGTGTAACGGCACCGGTAACTGTTTCATCAGCATCGACCCAACCTAAGTTGTACGACAAAACACCGTTTGATGGTGTAAAATCCTTGTCCGTCACCCAGATATGCCAGCTCCAGAAGACTGGCCAGGATTCCAGATTGTATCCGGAAAGTGAACCTTCCAAAGCAATGACGATATTCCCCGGGGTAATATTCTGCGGAGAGATTGTAAACTTAATGTAGATATTCTCGCCAGAGGAAGAACTAGTAGGCGCTTCTCCTGTCGTGATATCTATAACTTCAGGAGAAATGGTGCTCTGTGTGTCTCGCCAGACAACCTCGGCCCTCAAATCACTGACCGTGTAAGTTTGATTTAAGTCCGTAACCACATAAGGGTCGTTGATACCAATGCCAATAGCATTATAGAACCTCGGCAGGAAATAATTCTGGGTTTCATCCGTGCTTCCGCTTGTGGTCACCAAACCGCTTATTCCTTCAGGATAATAGGCGTCGGGATTGTTGGCCCCGTTAAACCTGGCATTTCCATATACACAGGGGAACATATAAGTTCCCGGCGCCGTAACGACATAGCAGTTGGCCGTGGTCTGACTGATGTTTCCTCCCCGGGTGGACAAATCATAAGGTGAATTTTGACCTTGAGGATCCCTTGCTTTAAGGATCTCGACAGATGCGGCATACGGCGTCGTATTATTGTCTGCTTGCGAAGCTGCCGTTGTATTGTCAGAGTTTAACGCTACATCTAACGTGTTGTTCGTGAAATTCGGCGTAATCGTGTAACCGGCCGGATTACCATTACCGACATCGCTCCACTGGTTCTGGGAATTCTTGTACTGGACCTTCCAGCCTGCGGCGTAATAAGTAGTATTGTCAGCTCCGCTAATTTTCCGACTGTCCACGGAAATCTGCGTAAAGGATGCTGCCTTGTGTCCAAGGATCGTTTCTCCCGAAATTGATTCGACTGAGTATGTGAAATCATCATACCCCGCCTGACCGTTTGTGATAATATATTTCTTTCCTGCAGACAAGGAGAGACTGTTCAGGGTGACTTTCTTGATCGTAGAGGATCCATCCGTATACTTTATCAGAAGATCAAGGCTGGAAATCGTCTGCGGCAGGACGAATACGGTGAAATCAAGGTAGTCCTGAGTCGAAGTTTGATTGCCGGAAGCCGTCGCCAACCCCGGGAGATCCGGGTAATCTGTCGAGGTGCCGTCTTCGAATTCAACGATAATGCTGTCATCTTCGTTCGTTCCGGTATGGGCAACGATACTATTTGGCACCACCGACCAGTTGACAGCTCCGGTGGTACTGTTGAATCCGCTGATATTGACAGCATAGGTGCCCGATAAGGCCGATGAAGAATTGATACGGACCTTACTGACTTGATAGGAAGGCAGCTGGTCCGGCAGATGCAGCCGGAACTGGATAGCGGTCATAACCGGGGTGAAAGGAAGGGATACCGTGGACTCGGGATCGCTGGACTTGTCCGCATAAGCCACCATGTATGCCTTGCTCATGTCCTTCGGGAGATACTTTCCAAGATTGGCTGATCCCGGTTCATTGCATTTCGTAACTGTCTGCCGATAAGGGATTTCCAGCCCCGTTATCTTGCCAGGACTGGACGCATCGAAAGTTCCAGCGCCGGCCGGATAAAGTCCATAGAAAACGTGCGTGCCGCCTCCTTGCCATTCCAAGGGCGAATAGTTGTTCTCTACGGCGATGCTCGCCGTATTCTCCCGGTCACCTGACGAGGCCGAAGTAATGGAACTGATTCCGTACCTGGAAGAAGTGGTGGCAGCTGCATATTTGTACAGGATGTCAATCTTATCCGTGTTGAGCCAGTCAATCCGTTCGTAGACAGGAGAGGACTGCCCCAAGGTACCGGTCAGATCTCCGCTATAGACTGTCCTGGTCGGCTCACCCCCATTCATGTACCCGGTGGCCGCACTGAAAACAATACGGGAGCCAACCGGATGGATGTCCTTTTCTTTCTGGCATGAGACGGCCATCAGCGCCGTCAATGCAATGGAAATATAAACTATCTTTTTCATTCTGCGTTCCTCCTGATTAATCGAACTGGTCTCCCACATTTGTTGTTATGGACCAAGGGTCAGATTCATGACTCGTATTCGCCTCTAATTCCTGGCCCGTTGTCCGGATGGAAGAGGTCCGTACCTCCTTGGACAGCCCCAGCAAATCCACCTCCAGCAGGACCTCCCAGACTTGTAGTACCCCCGGTACCACGGGAAAAGCCGTTGGGCGGGGCCGGAAGGCCGGTGCGCCTATGAAAAGTTCCCACAAAGTTCCCGCATTATTCTGAGGGAGCCGCCAAACTGCCGCACGGGAAGGGCCTTCTGGTGAGCTATGTCGATGGTTTCGGTGTGGCTGGGGCCGAGATCGGGCTATGCCGCACGGGAAGGCCCGGTTCAGGGCCTTGGGGAGCGGGTCTATGTGCGGCAGTTTGGCGAAATGCCAGCCAAACTGCCGCACATAGGCGAAACGCCCTCTCCTCAGTCAAAATACCCGTACTTGTCCGACAGCTTTTCAACTACCTCCAGGTTATTGGCCTTGATATATTTCTTGAGGATGGCCGGGGTGGTGTGGCCGGTGACCTTCATGATATCATAGAGGTCGATGCCGGCGAGGTACATGAGGGTTGCACCGGTACGGCGGGCGGTGTGGGAGTGGATGAGCCTGTACTTGGGGATGCGCTCCCGGATGGACCTGCCCCCTTTGGAGGACTCGACCGTCACCGGTTCGGTGAGGCCGGCAAGCCTGCCGATTTCCTTGATGTGCCGGTTGAGCTCCTGGTCCGGAAGGTGCGGGATAGCGCCGCCGTATTTTTCCAGGATCCGTTTCAGCTCCGTGCTACAGGGGATGCTGACTTTGGCGCCGGTCTTTTTCTGCCGGATGTCTATGTAGGTGATTTTCCTCTCCCGGATGACGGAGACAGTCTTCCCGGGATGGTCCGGGTCCGGGATGTCATCGACCCAGCGGCGGATGGTGGTGTGGATGTCTTCGGGGCGGAGGTAGTTATAGTCGGAGACGCGCTGGGCGGTCCAGACGCCGATCAGGAAGATGTCGCGGGCGAGCTGCATGCGGGCACTGAGCCGACGGGCGGGGACGGCGATGATCCGGTCCAGTTCCTCGCGGGTGAGGTAGATGGCGTCCACATCCGCATGAGGTCCCTTGAAGCGTTTGTCCTTGTATTTGGCATTGGCATGGTGGCCTTCGGTTTCGGAGAGGGCCATGATGGCCTTGAACTGCTTGATGCATTTGCCGATGGTGTTGATGGAGTAGCCGCATTGCTTGAGGTAGGCGGTGAAGTCGTTGTAGAAGTCCATGTCAATGTCGTCAAAACCGTATTCCCGTCCCACGGCCTGCTGGAAACCCGCAAAAGGCTTGAGTGCCTGGCTGATGGTGCCGATGGTCGCGGGTGCGAAGGCCTTTCCGCGGTCCGATTGCCGGCGGCCGCTGCGTATGTCCTTCAAATACAGGTCGATATATTGGTTCAATGTCATCTTCTGCACGACCTCCCTTTTGGCGAACTCATCGGCAAAAACCACCTTGTTGATGAGGATACGGGCCTGGACGCCGGTGAGGCTCACCCCCTCCTGGAGCCGGAAGTCGATGACCGATTCGATCCCTTCCAGTTTGTTGAAGAGCGCCTTTCCGTCCGGCATGGCCCGGAAATGAAGGAAAGCCTGGGGAGATGTCCGGGCGCTGTTCCAGCGCCGGGCGTCGGTCTCGATTCCGGTGGAAAGTTTGATGTCCGTATGGAGTTTTCGCGAACGGATGCGGACGAAAACGGGGGTTCTGCCGTTCCGGTTTGTCTTTTTGATGTAGAAATTACAGCCCATAGTTGTGATGTTATAAGGTTATGGGCGAAGATAACGAAAGTTCCCGCATTGTTCCCACACGCCGGGGCCAGCCGGAGACTCCGGAGGATGGACGGGAAGAATGCCCGGAAGAGGGGAACATTTTCTTAATTTTACTGAAAAGAGGGAAATATTTAGTATATTTGCAAGCGCAGAAAACCAATTTTACCGTATTGCAGAAGGTGCTTTCACTTCGAACCTGCCGGGGAAAGGGTGAACGGCTCTGCACTTTTGTATATTATAACCGCCATGGGGAGCCGGTGGCACAGTTGATAGAACGTACATGAAAAAAGAATCCCGAAAAGCATATCTGGCGCCGTATGCGGAAATACTCGAGTTGAGCCAGGAGTACCAGTTCCTGACCAGCGACACCGGAGGAGAAACTCCCGAGATTCCGATTATTGACGACTAATTCTGTCCTTTATCGATGAAAAAGTTGAACCCTTCGTGGTTGTTCTGTCTTCTGGTGCCGCTTTGCGGAATCGCCTGTGAAGCGCTGGACACCGCCGTCCCCGGAGAGCAAGACGCTGAGGTCCGCTCTGTCTCTTTCGAAATGCCGGTCATCCGGTCCGCTGAGGAGGAGCCTTCGACAAGAATGTCGATCGTTCCTGCCGCCAGCACTGCGGAACTCTGGTGGGAAGCCTCCGACACCGTGGGGATTTTCCCCGACGCTGGATCGCAAGTCTATTTTTGCATGACCGGAGCATCCGGTGGTCGGGTCGCCTCCTTCGACGGCGGAGGATGGTCCTTGCGGAGCCAATCGCAGTATTTCAGCTATTATCCCTTTGTCGGAAAGTCCAGTCTGGACAGCGGCGCCATTCCTGTCTCCTTCACGGGACAGCGCCAGGAAGGAACGTCCTCCTTCAGCGGTATCCCGGTCTATATGGCCTCCGGCGGCGTTTCCTCGCAGAACGGCTCGCTGCATTTCTCCTATACGCTCCTGAACACGATCCTCTGCCTGAAGGTCACCCTGCCTGCCGGTACTTACACGAAAGCATCCCTGACGGTGGATGATCCGCTTTTCGTGAAAGAAGGTCATTACGATTTGTCCGCTCCGGCGATTGTCGGCGACCATTTCACCCGTACGCTCGAAATTGCGCTGGACAACTTTGTCCTGCCGTCCTCCGCAACGGTTCCCGTCTATCTGACCTCCGCGCCGCTGGACCTCCGCGGGAAAGCCGTGACGGTGGAAGTCCTTGCCGATGACGGAAGAAGGTTCCGATGCCTCAAGAACCCTACCGTCCCTTATGCCGCCGGGGAGCAGATCAACCTGGGCTGCACGATGACCTGCATCGACCAGCCGGTCCAGGAATGGGTCCGGACTCCGCTCTGGGCAGCGGCTGCGGGCATTCCCGAGTTCCGGTCCGACCAGATCGCGGCCTGGGCCGACGAAGCGGCGGATCCCGCATTCGACCCGTCGGCGCACCAGATCCCCTACCTGCAATGGTATGACCATCCGGCCTCGCCGAACGGCACCTGCGCCCTCCTCATTACCGGTGAAGACTTTGACCAGTGTCCCGACCGCGGCCCCATCGACACCTGGTGCCGGGAACTGACGAGCCGGGGCGTACAGTGTGTCAGCCTGGTGTACCGGACCCCGCGCAGCCAGGTCCATTTCAGCCGGTCGGCCTGGCAGGACGCCCAACGGGCGGTCCGGATCATCCGGTACAAGGCCATCGCCGAACCCGACCTGGGACTGGACGCGAACAAAATCGGAATCGTCGCCTATTCGGCCGGAGCCTATGCGGGGCTGCTGGTCGCCACAAGTTCGACGGTGAATGCCTACACGGTGAACGCCAACGACCCGTATGATACGATGGCCGCCAATGTCAACTGGGCCGTTTTCCACTCGCCTGTCTATACGACCACGCTGAACAGCAACAACCAGACGCTTGTCAATCCCGACAGACACATGCCCAACGCTTCCGCCGATGCGCTCTTCGCGTTCGACGCCAACACCTGTCCAATGTGTTTCCTCCAGGGACAGGACGACCCGTATTCCCCGCTTTCCTCCACCCTGCCATACCGGAAGGTCCGGCAGACCCCGGCGTGGCCGTACCTGATGGAAGGCCGGTACCTGAACCACGTCCCTGCTGAAGTGCACCTGTATCCCGGCAAGGGGCATGAGGTGTGCGGCTTCGACCAGGGCCTGGAATTCATGACCCAGATGGGGTTCCTGGGAACGGTGCAGCCTGCGGTAAGACTGATGGACCGGTACGGCACCGATGACGCCCGGGCGCATTATGTCACGGAAAACGTCTGGCCCTCGTCGGCCCAAACGCCTAATTATGCGTCGATTCCCACATCGGGCAGCCACAACAGTGATCCGTACATCGAGTGGCATATCCCTACGGTTCTGAAGACGAAGGCCATCCAGATCATATTCTCCGGCGGCGCCTACAACGGCAGCCTTTCGATTACAGATGAGGTGGCGCCTGCCCGACGTTTCCTGAACGAGAAGGGCATGACGGTCGTCACCCTCATTTACCGGTATCCCCGTCCGGTCGGGCTGTCCAAGCACACGGCGGCCTGGCAGGACCTGCAGCGCGCCATCCGCGTCATCCGGAACCGGGCGCCCCAGCTGGGCCTGGACCCGGACCGGATCGGCGTCATGGGTTCCTCGGCAGGCGGCCATCTGGCGGTGATGGGGGCGACCTCCTCGCGCCATCCCGCCTATGCCCGGATCGACGCCCTCGACGATCTCCCGTGCAACGTGCAGTGGGGCATCGGCATTTTCCCGGCCTACCTCCTGACCGATGACTGGGAGTTCTTCGGCTATGTTTATTCGGGCCCGGGCAGTAGTCCCGACCTTGCGCACCTGGGTAATGCCTGGGGCGGAAACATAGATGTCGGACAGCAGAAGTCAATCCTGGCACCGGAGTTCTCCTTTGACCTGGACACCGCCCCGATGCTGCTCATCCATGGTGACGACGACTTGTACGCGGCCATGAACTCGGTCAAACTGTCCGAGAAACTGCGTTCCATGGGTGTTCCGTCCGAGGTTCACACCCTGGCGACCGCATTCCACGATTTCCAGACGAGTGCCTACCCCGGGACCGGCAGCTTTAATTACCTGGACCGGATCTGGGAATTCCTGGGTCCCTGGGTGGAGGATTAACCGGCCAAGATGATGGAAGTGATGAAAAGTTATCTATACCTTCTGGTGACTGGCGCGGTTTGCCTGGTTGCCTGTACAAAGCAGTTGGAAAGTCCTGTGGCCGGGGAGGAAACCCCGGTGAAGGTCACCTTTGAGGTCCCCGCTCTCCGGAATGGCGACGCCGGTCCCGAAACGCGGATGACCTTGACTCCTTCCGGGAACGTTGCCCGGTTGGAATGGGAGTCCACGGACCGGGTGGGCATCTTCCCCGGGACCGGTTCCCAGGTGTTTTTCTCCATGGCTTCGGGCGTCGGCAGCACGGTCGCATCTTTTGACGGCGGCAGCTGGGCGCTCCGGGAAAATGCGCAGTACCACAGCTATTACCCGTACGTGGATGATGTCTATCTCGATCCTTCCCGGATTCCGGTGACGTTCGAGGGGCAGTGCCAGACGGGCTTGTCCGGGACCCATGGAGTCCGGCATTACATGGCTTCCGGCGGGACCACCGCGTCCGACGGTTCCCTCCGTTTCAGGTACTCCCTGCTGAATGCCATCCTCCGGCTCAACCTCACGCTCCCGGCCGGGACGTACACGAAAGTGACCCTTACGGCCCCCGAACCCGTCTTTGTGAAGGAAGGGCATTTTGACCTGACCTCCCCGGTCATCGTCGCTGACCGCTATACCCGGACCCTCGAAGTTGCCCTGGACCAGTTCGTCGTTTCATCCGCCTCCACGGTGCAGGTGTACCTGAGCTGCGCGCCGGTGGATCTGGTGGGGAAAACCTTGTCGGTGAAGGTCTTTTCCAGCGACGGTGAGACTTACGAGTGCGAAAAAACGCCCTCTGTCCCTTATCAGGCAGGGGACATGTACGGATTGAGCTGCCCGCTGGCGCAGTCGGTCCTGCCCGCCGGCTATTACGACCGCGAAGAAGTCTGGGGGTGGTACGGAGGAACGAGGACGATGCCTGAAGTCTTCGACTCCCAATATGCCGCTACGGCGGCCGAAGCGGTGGATCCTTCGTTCGATCCGAATCTGCACAGGAGACCCTACCTCCTTTGGCATGACAAACCGGCACAGCCGAACGGAACCTGCGCCATCCTGGTGGCCGGCGAAGATTACAATCAGCCCATCGATACCCGGATTACCGACTACTGGGCTCAGGAACTGACCAAGCAGGGTGTGCAATGCGTCACATTGGTGTACCGGGTTCCGCAGCAGCCGGGCCATTTCTGCCGTACCGCCTGGCAGGATGCCCAGCGGGCGGTCCGGGTGATCCGGTGCGAGACGCTGTTCCCCAATGAATTCAATCGGGAAATCGATGCGAATAAGATCGGCGTCGTCGGCTTCGGGGCGGGCGGTCATCTTGCCCTGATGATGGCGACTTTTTCCGCAAGTACCGCTTACCTCACAGCTGCGAATTATACCCCTGATGCGGTGGATCAGAATATAGCCTGCAATGTCAACTGGGCTATCGTCCATGCTCCTCAGTATGTCACCTCGGACAGTATCGTTCAAGGAGCAGGTATCTGTATCGGTACGATTCCCGACCGGGACGGATACGGCCCCGACGTGACGCTGGACCCGCTGCTGTTCGGGGGGGCCGGGGGATTCGACGCCCAGACTTGTCCGATCTGTTTTATCCATGGACAGGATGACCCTCATTCGCCGATGGCTTCCACCAAGATGTACCGCAGGCTCCGGCAGACTTCCGCGTGGGGTAATTATTCCCATATTCCCGGTGAGGTGCATCTTTATCCCAACAAGGGGCACGAGGTATTTGGGTTCGAACGGGGAATGGAGTTTATGACCCAGATGGGCTATATGGGGACTCTGCAGCCAGAGGTGACGATTCTGAGCCGGTACGCTTCGGATGGTGATTGTCTGGAGAGGCGCAAAGAGAACGTTTGGCCGTCCATCGCCCAAACGCCGGATTATCAGGCCGCGCAGTCCGTGTACGGTGAGCCTGAGATTGAATGGTTCTTCCCCCGGGAAAGAAAGACCAAGGCCATCCAGATCATCTATTCCGGCGGCTCTTACCATTACTGCAGCAACGAAAGTTTCGAGGTGGCGGCCACACGGCGTTATCTTAATGCGAAAGGCATGACGGTGGTGACGCTGAAATACCGGACACCGCGCCCGGCAGGACTGGCCAAACACATCTCCGCCTGGCAGGATCTTCAGCGTTCCATCCGTCTCGTGCGGAACGAAGCAGCCTCCTACGGCCTGGACCCTGACCGCATCGGCATCATGGGTTCTTCCGCCGGCGGCCACCTGACCCTGATGGGCGCCACTTCCTCCCGGACCCCGGCCTATAACCCGGTTGATGCCGTGGACGGCCTTCCCTGCAAGGTCCAATGGGCCATCGCCTGCTGCCCCGCCTATGCCCTGACCGATGACTATGAGTTCTGGGGCTACGAGTGGTCTTCCTTGTCCAATCAGCCCACGCATGGCGGCAATGTCCAGGGGGGAAATGCGGACGACTGGGTTCTGGTCCCCGAATTCTCCTTCGACCAGGATACCCCACCGATGCTGTTCATGCATGGAGATGAAGACCGGTTTGCGGCCATGAATTCGGTCAAGGCCTGGGAAAAACTGCGCTCGATGGGCATCCCCGGCGAAGTGCACACCTTTGCGATGGGCCCGCATGAATTCATGCGGACTGCCTCGCCCGGGACCGGCCGCTACACCTGCCTGGACCGCATCGGAGAATTCGTGGAGCGGTACTGGTAGTTGTTCCGCTGCCCCCTTTCGTGTTGGGGCGGTGATATCTTCTGTCATACACGTTGGGGCTGACTCAAAAGTGAGTCGGCCCCAACGTGTATGACAGGGCCGTGACGTGCGGAATCGGGTATGATCCGGTCAAATGGTGGATAATTGTGCAGGAAGGGATGGCAGAACTGGTTGCGGAAGGCGTTTCGCGCAGGCTATCGGGGGTGGGTATTATTCTATTTTATGAAAAAAAGTTGCCCGCTTTGCGGAATTATGGTATCTTTGCAGTTGGTTTAGAGGGTAGTGATTTGTTGTGTGCAATTCGTGCGGAGGGAACACCTCTTGTTTTTGGCCTATGCCAGGCAAGCCAAGAAGTTTTCTGTCTGTAGTTTTTTTGCCTCAAAACGCCCTGAAACTGAAATGATAATAAAGAAAAAAGCAAAGATATGGAAATGAAAAAGAAAAAAAAGTTTGTGGTACCGGGGGTACTACAAGTCTGCGAGGTCCTGCTGGAGGTGGATCTGCTGGGGCTGTCACATGCCGTGCAGACATCGTCCGTCGAGACGACGGGACAGCAGGTAAAGACGGACGTCACCCACGAGAACGATGTCTGGTCGACGACGACCGCGGGGACTGACTTTGATTAGACAGGAGGAAAACGGAATGAAAAAGATACTTTATATTGCAATGACGGTGGCGGCGCTGACCGCCATTTCCTGCCAGAAGGAGAAGGAACTTCACCCCGTCGGATCCCGGATTGTCTTCTCCGCGGCCACGGAGTTCAGGAACGGGCTGGAGACAAGGACCCTCTACACCGGGCAGTACACCCAGACCAGTCCGGCTTTCGAACGCATCCAGTGGGTTTCTACGGACCAGATCAAGATCCTGTACAGCCACGGCAGCAGCTCTTCCGCGACATATAGCATTGACGGATCGTCCATCGCCGGATCGGGTACCGAAAAGAAGAGCACGGCCTCCATCAGTGTCGTCTCGGGTTCCAGCGCCCTGGAGTGGGCCGAAGGAAGTTCGCACATCTTCTATGGCCTCTATCCTGCCAGTGGCGGTACACTGACCGCCGGTTCCGCCACCGGGCTGACCATCCCGGCCACGCAAACCGTCACCTGGAACGCCGACCAGTCCAAATACCTGCCGGATATGGACAAGGCGTACATGGTGTCCTACAAGGACATGAGTTCCAGCCCGAACAGCACCGTGGACCTGCCTTTCACCCCGGTCATGAACGCCGTCGAATTCAAGCTGAGACTGCCCGACGACAGGCCCTCCTATACGGTCACCCAGGTCAAGTTCTCCGCTTCCGCTTCCACGGCCATCGCCGGTACCTACAGCGTGAACATCACCGGTTTTGCCAACGATGCCGTCACGTGGTCCGTCCCCAATAACGGCATCACGAGTTCGGCAACGGGCATCCTCATTAACTTTAACAATGGTTCTTCCTCGACGAATCCCGCGATTCCGACGAGCACCAGCGGCAACTATCTGAACTTCACGGTCCTCACCTTGCCGGTCGCGTTTTCGGACCCCTTGCTCCAGATCAAGTACTCCGATGGCCACGTCCTGAAGGTCACCCTGACGGGCCTCTCCCTGCAGGCGGGCCAGAAGTGCATCGTGTCCAACAGCAAGGCGGGGCATGACGATTTCACGTATGAGTTGTCTTCTCCCGCCAGCGAGGAAAAAACCGGTCACGATGCCGTTTCTTTCACGCAAATCAATGTCTCCAGTATCAAGCGGAGCGGGGCGGACAACAACTACACCGAAGCTGTTGCCTGGAAAGTCCAGTACTATAATACCACCCAAAGCAACTGGTATGATGTAAATGATGCAACTTATCCTCTCAGCGGTTATTCCGTCAATGGCGGATATACCCTTACTGAGGATCATACCAACAATACGCTGGACGTATCTCTGAACTCGGCGAATGGATCAACGAGGGTCGTTGCGGACTCTGAAAACATCACACCCTTCGATGCCGCTACTGAACTGTTGAAGGCAAGGACCTCCAAGGGCACCGAAAATGATCCTTATGACTTGTCCACCCATGATCTGAGCGGCAATGTCATCGGGCAGACGGCGGCGAATTGCTATGTCGTAACGGCCCCCGGCTGGTATAAATTCCCCCTTATTTACGGCAATGCCCGGGTACTGGGTGTGGATAACTCGGAAGCGTACCATCCGACAACCAATTCCAGTTGGAACAGTGGAACGACTGTGGGCACGGATGACGATGCTCAGAACTACTATCTTCCGTCTTTCTACAATGCGGCGGGAGATGTCATCGATTCGCCATATATCCTGACGGATCTGGGTAACCTTTGGGGATATTCAGCGACTGTTGGCGGTACTACGGCAGGGAGTAGTCCAAGTGTTCATCATGACGGCAATCATGGCATGGATACAGGAATCATCACAGGTCATACCTTAGTCGGTTCCGGAGCCAGTGCCTATGTAAAGTTCCATGTATCCGAGAATAATATCAAGCCGGGGAACACACGCCTTTTGCTGAAAGGAAGTGCTGTCAATACGCAGAATCACGGATTAGGAATAGGTGATATTGCCCCTATTTTGTGGAGCTGGCATATCTGGGTGACGGACAAGGATCTTACGCCCCAAAACGGCGTCATGCCCTACAATCTGGGATGGGTCGATAAGGACGAGGTGATTACCGGTTCCGTGAGCAAGTATACCGACCGCTCATTGCAATTGAGAATTGTCCAGTTGGAAGGCACGCCTCTCTCGAGGACCTTCACCCTTACCCAAAGGGGGGATATTGCGCAAGTCAACTATGTCGATCCGACACAGGGAACGAGTTCGTTATTCCAGTGGGGACGGAAGGATCCCTATTCCCCGACACAGTCAACGGTGCCTCTTACAGTGTTTTCCGATAATGGTGAATCTACGGGCTATCCTACCAATTATTGGTATTGGAGAGGTATCCGTTTCCCTGAAGTGATGCTGGCGAGTGAGAAATCCAGGACCTGGATGGATGGAAAGGCGATACCGTTGTATGAATCTACTCAGACTCAGGTGTTAGTTCGTACTGATTATAAAATCAAGTCTACGTCCCAAAAAACGGGTCCGTTTACAGCCAATGAGAAAACTGCCTTGGAAGCCGTTACGGCTTTTAGTTCAGGAGTTAGTTTTACTTCACAAACGGTAGTTGATAGCTATACACTTGCTGCCGGAACATATGGGCCTATCGCTGACGATGGCAGTGGCAAAATAAATACTATCCGAGGTATTATTGGTACTACGGGCGAGGTTATGAAAAAACGGGTAAATCATGTCGCGGATGCACAAGCCGGCTTTTTTCATAAAGCAGTCAAGGAATATACTTCAGGTCTAACGGGTGATAGTCAGATTCCTGCCAGTATGTGGGTGGACGCACTTGCTAATGACCTTTACGGGCGGAGTGACTATTACTGGTATTTACCAGTTGGGACTGAATTGACCACAACACAACTCAGTTCGTTGGACGTTGGATGCCAGTTGCAACCGGCCTTTATGGATACCGCCCCTGTTGGTTATGGCTTGGGTATAAAGATGAATAATTATACCGATTTTGCGAGGGCTTGGATAGAAAATGTCTTTCGTTGGACTATCAGCGCGACTACTGTTACTCCAGAACAGAGGACTACACTAATATCCTACGGCTTCCCTTCAAACGCATTTACTGTAAGTACTTCTCATACAGAATGGAATTTGACGCCTAGAAACGGGTATCCTTCCGGTCCTTATACTGCAGCGGTAAAGAATGATCTGATTGCTACAGGTGTTTTTATTGAGAGTGATTTTGAGGATTACCCGGTGTATAATACCAGCACCACTCTATCTTATACTTCCGACGCTTCCCGCAATGCCGGTTCCATCCTCTACAATCTTTGGGATGCCTACCGGTACAATGAAAATTGTTCGGACCCGTCTGGTGGAAAGATGAAGACCGTCTATGACCCCTGCCCGCCTGGATTCACCGTTCCTACACGGGAGACGTATCTTGGTAATAACTCATTGTCCAATAAGAGTTCATCGAATCTATTCAGTGGTGGAGGTGAAGGTACGGACTATCCTTATACTGGTGCGCGTCTTAATACTCATGCGGGTGTAACAGGAGGATCGCCGGTTGATGTAAGTATCAGTAATGCTTCAAGTATTGGCTATTACTGGACGGACCATCCTTGTAACATGTCGTATTCCAGCGGCGATAAAACGGTAATTACGTCGTATCTATACTATCAGGATGCGTACATTTTGAAGAATACAAGTGGCAACTCGACCACCGTTGAGCATATTTCCCGCGCCACTGCCGCCGCGGTCCGTCCGATGGTGGACCCGCGGGCGTCGAGCATCGCTGGACATGCGACCCCGGCGCAGGTGTCGGCCTCGAATCCCATTGAGAGCGTGACGATGGGACCGGAACTATAATGGATTACAGATCAGGGATATGAAAGATTTTCAGAACACTGTCCGCTTCTGGAGCATGGTAACCGCAGCGCTTGCTGCGGTTTCGTGCCAGATGGGGGAAACGGATATCGACGGGAACGGAGATCCCGTCGGAACGCAATATAAGGAAATCGTGCTGGATGCGTACCAGGAGGAAGGGGAGACCCGGACCGAGCTGTCGGGGACCAGTGTCCTGTGGTCACCGGGGGATGCGGTGAGCATCCTGCTCGGCGCATCGGCCTCGCGGTTGGAATCGACGGGGGCGAGCGCATCGGCGGGGACCACCTTCTCGGGAAGCCTGGCGGTGGACGTATCGGCCTGCCACAACGGTGACGCCGTGTGGGGCGTGTATCCCTATTCGGGTGACATCTCCCTTTCCGGCAGCTATGTCACGACCACGCTGCCTTCGGTACAGACCGCCAAGGCGGGTTCCTTTGCGAACGGACTGATGCTCCTGCTGGGGAAGACGGCGCTCACCACGGCGAACCTGTCGCAGAGCACGGTCCAGCTGAGCATGAACTTCAAGAACGTGTGCTCCGGGGTGCGTTTCAAGGTTACCCGTTCTGACATCAAGACCGTGACGATGACCGCCCGGGGGGGACAGAACCTCTGCGGCACGGTGACGCTCGGAATGGACGGCAGCGGGAATCCGACGATCCAGTCCGTCACCAACGGCTCTCCCACCATTGAACTCCAGGCCCCCAACGGCGGTACTTTCGCCACGAATACGTGGTATTACTTCGTTACCCTGCCGGGAACGTTGTCCCAGGGCGTGGAGTTCACGATGACCACCGCCACGAAGGAGGGCGTCCGCACCGTTTCTTCCAGCATCGCCCTTGCGCGGAAGGACTTCCGCCAAGCCGCGAATCTGGACAGCGGCATCACTTTCGACGACCTGGTCGTGGAGGTGCAGGTCGCCGCTCCGGATACCTGGGTGGCGGAGGATGAACTGCAGCGGCGCGTCATGCCCTCGAACCCGTCCGCTCCCCGGGCGAACAAGGAAGTGGTCATGATGTACTGGCCCTGGCATGAGACGGTGCAGGTAGCCTACAATAACGTCGTGAACATCTCTACCGTGGTCCAGAGTCACCCAGAGGCGCTCCAGGATTACAGCAGTCTACTATGGGGGCAGGAAGGACAGGTCTACTTCTGGGGGCAGCCGCTTTTCGGGTACTACCGCACTACGGATCCGTGGGTGCTTCGCAAGCATGCGGAAATGCTGGCGGATGCCGGGGTGGATGCGGTCATGTTCGACTTGTCCAATGGACGCTTTACTTGGTGGAATTCCGTCGAGGAATTGATGAGCGTCTGGAATCAGGCACGGCTGCAGGGAGTGAAGGTTCCCAAGATTGCTTTCATGCTGCATCTGGATGCCCCGGGTGCGGATTGTGCCGCCCAGCTCCGGGCAATATACACGGTTTTGTACAAACCGCACCGGTACGAGGAATTGTGGTTCAAGGTGGACAATAAACCTTGTATCATGGCGTTCCCGGCTTGCTTGAAGTACAGTTCGGGCGAGTCTACGGCTGACGACGACGATATCCGCAACTTCTTCACCTGGCGTCCAGGACAGTTTGACTATGTTTCCGGAACCACCCAGTTTGTCTATACGCCCGATGAGGGTGAGGTCGTTCCTCCCCTGTGGGGCTGGCTGCAGGTTTACCGGCAGCATCCCTTCAATAACAACGAGCAGATGCCCGTCGGTGTGGCACAGAATGCCTGTCCGGAAAGTGATGGCCATTTCTATGCTTTCAATGTAAAAGACTCCCAGGGGAATTATACGGCATATGGCCGCAGTTATACGGCAGATCCCGCGACCTATCATGACAGAACAGACAACGGAGCCTTCGTCTGGGGATACAATTTCCAGCAGCAATGGGACCGGGCACTTTCCTTTGATCCGCATTATATCTTGGTCACCGGTTGGAACGAATGGATCAGCAATCGGTTTTCGCGTTGGCCAACTTCCTTGACCGATCCCAACTATGGTTACACTCCTGTCGCCTTTGCAGATACATTCGACTGGGAGCGCAGCCGGGACATCGAACCGACGCTCGACTGGGGAGATTATGGGGATACTTACTTCTACCAGTTGACGAAGAACATCCGGACGTTCAAGGGAGTGAGCACCTATCCGAACGTATCCCGGAAGGAGACGGTCCCCATTGACGGCAATTTCACGGAATGGACCCATGTGTCTCCGGACTTCAAGCACTACGCTGGTAACACGATGTCCCGGTCCCACGACGGACACGGGAGTGAGCATTACACGAACACCACCGGCCGCAACGACATTGTCGATGCGAAGGTGACGCGAGATGCGGACTACGTGTATTTCTACGTGGAGACGGCCGCGAACATCACTTCGTACTCCGGCGCCCGCTGGATGCGACTACTGATCAACAAGGACATGAGCTGGCGTTCTGGCTGGAAGGGCTATGACTATTGCCTGAACCTGGAGACGCCGCAGTCATCGACCGTGGGATACGTTTCCCAGTGTACGAGTACGACGTCCGAATGGAGCTGGACGCAGCTGCAGACCTTTGATTACCGGGTCGCGGGCAACAAGATGGAACTGCGGATTCCCCGGAACCTGTTCCCCTCGGGCAAACTGGACTTCGCCTTCAAGTGGGCCGACAACAACCTTTCCGACTCCCCGGCGGGAGGCGAAACCCGCATCCTGAACCTCTATGTCGATGGCGACGCCGCCCCGGGCGGCCGCTTCAACTTCCACTACGTGGAACCTTGACGCTTCCGGCAGCGCGCCCGCCTTTCCGACGCTCATATTTGTGTAAACGCTCCCGTTCCGCACAGTTTTCCTTCAATTTGGTCGAAATTTGTGCGGGACGGGGTGTTTCACACAATTACCGGCCATGCCGGACGGAAAGTGTGTAGAAACGGGCTTATGTCGGGGGAAACTTTGTTTCAATATTAAAAAAGTTGCCCGCTCCGGGGAAAAATCCTATCTTTGCAAATTATTTGGAATGCCATGCCTGAATGGCTGGACCGGATAACTGCGAAAACCGATTTGATGCGTAAACTGTCTTCCGAAAGCGCCCTTCACGGCGAGCAGCGCCGTTACGCTGCGCCGGATACCAGGACGATTCTCCTGGCGGGAGAGTTTTCGTTCCTTCAGTCTGGCGGTTCCAATGATGATAATGAACACACTGGAGAAGATGATCTCTTTTAATTTACTGACACTATGAAAAAACACCTGTTCGTTCCGGCCTTCCTGGCTTTCCTGCTCGTTTCCTGCCAATTCGAACGGCTGGTTGCTCCGGAGGAGGAAATCCCGGCCCCTGACATCACGGCCGATGTGGAAGTTCGGCCGGATACCCGGACGCTCATCACCGTGGACCAGCAAGGGGAGGGCACCATCTGGTGGATGCCTGCCGACGAGATCAATATCTTCTACGGAACGACCGGTACCCATTATACCTCCCAGAATGCCGCCAACGCGACGACCGCCATTTTCCGGACGACCGACGTGATCGGCAGCACGGAAAGCGCCTCCGCCAACATCTGGGGCCTTTACCCGTACAACGGGAATGCCATGTGCGACGGGACGTCCGTATCGACCACCCTGCCGGCCGCCCAGCGCGGCGTGCCGGACACGTTCGACGACGACCTGTACATCACCCTGGCGCATTCCACATCGACCCGGCTCAAATTCTACAATGTCTGCGGCGGTGTCAAGTTCAGCCTCTCCCGGGCCGACATCACCTCCGTCACCTTCACGGGCAACAACAACGAGGACCTCGCCGGCGACGTATCCCTCACTTTCGAGAATGGGCTTCCGAAAGCGACCGTGGTGAATGGGCAGAAGACCATCACCGTGACCCCGAAGACCGGCAGCACTTTCACCCCGGGGGCCAATTACTACATCGTCGCCCTTCCCGGTACCCTTTCCCAGGGTTTCACGATGACCTTTACGACCACCGGCGGCACGGTTGCCACCTTCAACTACACCACCGGCCCCGTCACCATCACGCGGTCCGTCTTCAGCAGGAAGGCCAATATCGACACGTACGCGTCATTCGGGCCGTTGCAGTCCTATTCCCGGGTGCTGTTCATCGGCAACTCCATCACCCGTGTCCCGATCAGCGAGATCTGGTGGGGCTACTGGGGCATGGCCGCTACCACTCGGGACAAGGATTATGTACACCGGATGATGGCCCGGCTGCAGCAGATCAATCCTTCCGCGACGTTCGACATCACGAGCATTTCCGTCGCAGGCGTCGGAAGCTGGGAGACGAATACGGACTTCTATCATCCTGACGTGTATGCGCCGGATGTCCTGGCCGCCGAAGGACTGCCCCGTGCCGACACCGACCTCATCGTCATCCGCCTGGGCGAAAATGTCCGGGATGATGCCAATTTCGGGGACGCCCTGTTCTATCTCGTCAACTATCTCAAGCAGGTGGCGCCGGGCGCCCGGGTCGTCATTACGGGCCAGTTCTGGACCAACGCGACGCGGGAGGCGGCCTGCCAGAGCGCCGCGACCCGGTCCGGATCGACCTTCGTGCAGATCAATCAGTTTGACCGGCCTGAATACAAGGAGACCATCGGCAACCCTGTGTACGGCGATGACGGCCAATGGCATACGGTTACCGACCAGTTCGTGGCCGCACATCCGTCCGACGCCGGCATGCAGGCCATCGCGGACGCCATCCTTGCTGCCATCCTTTAATAACCGTACGATCCATGATCCAGCTCCCTTCCATCCCTGTTTTCCCTTCCGGCCGCCGGCAAGCGTACTGCGCGCCGGAGGCGGAACTTGTCCTCATCCGGAACGAACGGTCCTTCCTGCAGTCCGTCGACCATGACGGCGACCATGAACACACGGAAGAAGAAGATCTTTTCTAATACGCCAGCACGATGAAAAAGCACCTGTTTGCCCCGGCCATCCTGGCCATCCTGCTCCCGTCCTGCCAGTCCGAACGGCAGGATCTTGCCGGTGCAGGCGTTGTCCCTCCCGAAATCGTGGCCGAAGTGGAATCGCAGCCGGATACCAGGACCTTTCTCACGGTGGACCAGGAAGGCACCGGAACCATCTGGTGGAAGCCGGCCGACCAGATCAGCATCTTTTTCGGATCGGCCAATGCCCGCTATGTGTCCCAGAACTTCACCAATGCGACGTCCGCCATTTTCCGGACGGACGATATCATCGGAAGTACGGAGAGTGCATCGTCCGATATCTTGGGGCTGTACCCCTTCGACCCCGCCGCCACCAGCGACGGTTCTACGGTAACCACCACCCTTCCCGCGGACCAGTACGGCCTCCCCGAGACCTTCGACGACGACCTGTTCATCGCCCTGGCCCAGTCTCCCACGAACAGTCTCAAGTTCTATAACGTTTGCGGCGGCATCAAGTTCAGCCTCTCCCGTGACGACATCACCTCCGTGATTTTCAAGGGAAACAACAACGAGGACCTCGCCGGCGACATTTCCGTTGCCTTCGTGGATGGCTTGCCGAGTGCGACGGTGGTCGGCGGTCAGAAGCGGATTACCGTGACCCCGAAGACCGGCAACACCTTCGCCCAGGGGGTCAACTACTACCTCATCGCCCTTCCTGTCACCCTTTCCCGGGGGTTCACGATGACGTTCACGACCACCAGTGGCTCTGTGGGAACCTTCCGGTACACCGCCAAGCCCGTCACCATCAAGCGGTCCGTCTTCGGCAAAAAGGCCGATATCGACACATACGCCACGTTCCAGAACCCGATTTCCCGGGTGCTGTTCCTGGGCAATTCCATCACGCTTCACCCGAAGAACGAATATTGGTGGGGAGCCTGGGGAATGGCCGCGAGCCGTCCGGAATATGATTATGTGCACCGGGTGATGGCCAAGCTCCGGGAGTTTGTCCCGTCCGCGACGTATAACACATCCGCCATCGGGGGCTGGGAGGTCAATCCGGACTTCACCAGCATCGCAGCTCCCAATGTCTATGCGCCGAATGCCTTGAGGGCCGAAGGTTTGCCCTATTCCGACACCGACCTCATCGTCATCCGCCTGGGTGAGAATGTCCGGGACGACACCCATTTCGAGGTGGCGCTTACCTCTCTGGTAAACTATCTCAAGCTCGAGGAGGTGGCTCCTAACGCCCGGATCGTCATCACCGGCCAGTACTGGACGAACGCCTTTCGGGAGGCCGCTTGCTACAATGCGGCCGTGGCGACCGGATCCACTTTCGTACAGATCAATCAGTTCGACACCCCTGCCTATAAGGAAAGGGTAGGGAACTATGTGTACGGTGATGACAATCAGCTGCACATGATCAACAACACAGGAGTAGCCGAGCATCCGTCCGATGCCGGCATGCTGGGGATTGCGGAAGCCATCTTGAACGGGGTGTTCCCCAACTCCCTGTAGCTGTTCCTTCTGCGAGCAAGGGTAAGTATTTCCCCCTGCACCGGATATGACTCCGGGCAGGGGGAATATATTTGAATAATCTAAAGAAAATGTTGCCCCCTTTATGAAAAAAAACTATCTTTGTATTTGGTTTTGAGTATGGACTCTGGCCTATGTATGGTTATTGCCGGGTGGATTTCATTGTAACCATCTGTGTCTTAGTGCGTAATCTACAATCGCACTAGGGATGGCAGATAGTTTAGTGGAGTTCGGTATTGTAAATTAGGTTGAAACGGAATGGACAGGATGTCGCACACAGTAAGGTATGAAGCCCCTCTTGTTCTCTGGATCGAAGCTTTCGTTCCGGAGCGGGATTTCCTTCAGGGGTCGGAGTTGTCCGGGTCCGTTTCGGCCGGTGGCATGGGCCATACAGGCTTGCAGGGGTATGAAGATGATGATTGGGGCGGACACGAATAGGATGGAGGACATTGCATTGACAATGAAGATGAATCGCATATCGACGCTTACGATCCTTCTTGCGGTGGGACTGTGGTCCTGCGGCAAGGTGGAAGAGGAACCAGTCGTGCCTGAGGTTCCTGCGGAAGTGGTTTCGTTCAATGCGTCCGCAGCCTATGCTCCGGACGGGGATGCGACCCGTACGGAGTTCAGCGGTATTGTGGTGAGTTCCGGCCAGGGCAGTTCCGACGGAGTGGAGCGGATCGACTGGCTCCAGAATGATCCGATGACCATCCTCTATGCGGCCGGCAACTCGGTCCAGCGTGCCGATTATCAGGTGACGACGGTAAATGCCCCTGTGTCCGGCAGCGCCGAGAGTACGGCAGCCATCACCCCGTCCGGATCGACCCGGCTGACGTGGGGAACGGCTCAGTCCCATGTGTTCTGCGCGGTATATCCCTCCGAAGGGTTCGGCGGGACCACTACGTCGCTTACACGTACGCAGCAGGGCAAGTTCGTAGCGGGCGGCGCCATCCCGGCCAGCCAGCAGCTGCGCCTCCAGACCGTGAACGGGGTGAGCAATTATCTCCCAGACATGAAGTACGCCCTGATGGTGGCGTACCGGGACATGTCCACCGCCGGCGGGACCGTGACGCTGCCGTTTATCCCGGCGGTATCCTCGCTGGAGTTCGCGTTCAAGCGGAAAGACATGGACGATTCCTACCGGATCCGTGAGCTTCGCATCGTCTCTGGTAACGGCAACCCGGCGGGCAGCTTCTCGGTGGAGGTGGGCGCTAACGGCCCTGCGACGACCTGGAGCAACCTGCAGGTCTCCAGCAGCTCGAATACCGTCACGGCCACCTTCGACACGGACGGTGACGGTACCGCGGACGACGTGGAACTGGACAGCGAACAGGAGACCCGCTTCACGGTCCTGATGGTTCCGTCCGCCCTCACGCAGATTACCCTGGAACTGGTCTTTGCCGATGGGACCGTACGTACGCTCCCGCTCCGGAAGGAAGGTGTCTGGGAGACCTTCCAGCCCGGCCGCAAGTACTTGATTACGAACTATAAGATTCCCACAGTCGTGGGAGGCTGGTCCTACATGGTGGAAGAGATTCCGGACTATGGATGTACCGGCCATACGGCGGTTTCCGGTATCGCCCGGACCGTCAAGAGCTACCGGTACAGTGCCATTCACCCGGGGACGAAGGAATCCGTTCCGTGGAAGCTTCAGTATTCTGCCGATGGAACTGCCTGGGCCGATGTTTCCGGCACCGGCGCCCTGGGCCAGACGGACTTCACCGTAAGTGCGCTCTCGGGGACGGGCTTCACGCTGGGCATTACCGGGACAAGCACCGCTACGACGGAGCAGCAGACCATTGCCGCGGCCGATGCGGCCGAAATGGCGGCGCGCGCGCCCTTCACCGCTTCCGGCACCTGGTTCGACCTTTCCACCCATCCTTCCTGGGGCATCCTCGGGGAGAATGCTCCGGCAGCCACGGCGCGCTACACGGCGAATTGCTATGTGGTGTCCCGCCCCGGCCAGTACGAATTCCCCTGCGTGTACGGCAACGCCATCACGAACGGGGAGACGAATTACGCTTCCTTCGCCCCGGGTCATGCGAATTCGGCGGTGAAGGGGATCGAGAGCAAGGTGGACGAAGGAAATGTCCATTGGATCACGCATTTCCGGAATGCCGGTAATGTCAATATTACGGATCCATGGATCGAGGATGACCTCCATGCGACCAATCTGTCGGCAGAGGTGCTCCAGGGATCCGGCATCGTTTCCACCGCCTCTGTGGTGAGTGGGGGCGACGGTAAATACATCCGTTTCGCTATCGCGTCCGGCGATATCGAGCCGGGCAACGTGATCATCGCCCTGAAAGGCACGCTCCCCGGCGCCAGCAGTTCCATCGTTCTTTGGAGCTGGCATATTTGGGTGACCAACAAGGATTTGACCCCTGTTGTGATTGGCGGTCGAAAGCTGATGGACTACAATCTCGGGTGGATGGATTCCCCGGACGTGTCCCGCGATCAGTATCCGGACCGCTCTCTCCGTTTCCGCGTGGTCCAGACCGACGGGACAGGAACGATCCTTACCGGCGGGGATACCGAGCTGTTCACGGTAACACAGGAGGGAGACGCTTCCTTTGCGACGGCGAATCCGGGCACCAACCCGTATTACCAGTGGGGCCGGAAGGATCCGCTGGCTGCCGATGCGGCGTTGGAACCCCTTCAGTATCGGCCCGTTGACAAGTATTCGGTGGCGGAGACATGGGATTACTATATCGAGAGTTGCGAAGGCCTTCATGCGAATGACAGCCCCGTGGCGATGCCCGGCGGTTATGGCGATGCCGACTATGGCTATGCTATCCAGAATCCCCGGAAGGCTGTATCCAATTCCTATTCCTCCGGCTGGGTGGGCGGCCCGGTGGTCCCGTACAAGCACTGGAATGTGACATACCGTTACAGGACGAATGCGAATGACACATTCTACGAGAATATCAATCCCGCCGCTTATACAGACAATTATTGTATTTACTATTGGATCCCCGGGACCTACACGACGCACAATGGGACGAATCTCAATCTGACCGATTTCCTTTTTACCGGTATGTTCGGCTATCCGGACATCCCGCTTGACACCTATACGGAAGAACGCAAGACGGTGACTTCTGCCGGGTACAACCTTTGGAATGCCTATAGCTGGGCCGATTCCGACTTCCGCAGTGAAAACCAGGTTTACAAGACGGTTTACGACCCGTGCCCGCCGGGCTTTACGGTGGCTTCGCGCGGGACGTTCGACAGTATGGGATCTCCCGTCTCCGCTCCGGGAGGCGTTCTGCTGGACGGCCACTTCTTCCCGTTCACGGGTGTCCGGGATTGGCACTGTGATCAGGGAAACAGTTCGTTCTCGCTCTCGACAGATGTATATCATTGGTCGCATACACTTTCCCTGGGGATGTCCCTGAGGGGAAGTTCCGGATACGTATGGACGGCTCAGCGTCAGGAGATAGCCATCGGTAATCCGACGACCGTGAACGTGAACCGCGACAACCACCTTACCGGTGTCGCCGGCGCACGCTTGCTGGTTTACACGGCGAATACGCTGACCCTTCCGGGTACGAATGACGGTATTTTCACTTCCGGCTCGGCGGCCTCCGTCCGCCCGATGCTGGATCCGCGCTATGTAGCGAAGGTGAGCGGTGTGACGGGCGGACTGGAAGATGTTGAATATGGAACATTACCTCAGGATTGACGATGAGACGGTATAGATACATAGCCGGGTTGGCGGTGCTGGTCGCGGTGGCAGCTTCCTGCCAGTGGGAGGCGGAGATTCCCGATCAGGCGGGAAATCAGGGCCCGCGTCTCATGCCGTTGGAGATTACGGCGCGTCCGGGAGAGGACGGTGCCACGCGGACGGTCCTTTCCGGCAATGCCTTGACCTCGGTTTTCTGGTCGCCGGGTGATAAGATCTCGGTATTCAGTGCCGGGGAGCACGTGTGCTTCGATACGGCCATTCAGTCTCAGGCGGCGAGCGCTTCCTTTACGGGGACGATTCCTGTGGACATGGGCAAGGAGGGAATCAATGACGATATCTGGGGCCTGTACCCTTACGATGCCCATGCCCGGTATTCCGACGGTGTGGTCACGACCACACTGCCGACCATCCAGACGGGGAAGGCGAACTCTTTCTCCCAGAACCTGATGCTGATGCTGGGCCGCGCGTCGAACCCGCTGACGGCGGGGGCGGCGACCCCTTCCGGCGGCTGCCAGGTGAACATGGACTTCTATCACATCTGTTCCGGCATCCGGTTCAAGGTCGCCGAGGAAGGCATTTATTCCGTGACCGTGACGGCCCGTGGAGGCGAGGCGCTCGCGGGAACCTTCCGCGTGGGCCTGAACGCTTCCGGGAAGCCCGAAGTATTGGGCGTGGATGACGCCTCCCCGAGCGTGACGCTGACTGCGCCCCAGGGCGGTTTCGTGCCTGGCACCTGGTACTACATCGTGACCCTCCCCGGCTCGCTGAGCGAGGGTGTCGATTTCGCCGTGGACGCGGAAGACGGGGAAGGCACCGTTAAGATCCATACCCCGTTCCAACTGGCCCGGAAGGAATTCCTTTCCCACGCCTCGCTGGATGAGAATCTCATCCTCACACCCACCGGCGACGATCCCGCCCACGAAGTCGAAATCGCCACGCCCGACACCTGGGTGGCCGTGGACGAGTTGGGACGGTCGATGCCGGACTATAACGATGTGGGCGAACGCAAGGAGAACAAGCATGTGGTGCTGTTCTACTGGACCTGGCATTGCGAAAATCAGGTAAACTATGCCAACATTTTCAATGTATCGGAGGTGCAGCGCAGCTGGCCTGGCCATTTCGACAACAGTGCGCTGTGGAGCGGGAACGGAGGCAACCATCCGATCGACTGGGGCTATGGCTACAACCAGATCTGCTTCTGGGGTAAGCCGCTGTTCGGCTATTACCGGACGACGGACGGCTGGGTCCTGCGCAAACACGCGGAGATGCTCGCCGACGCGGGCGTTGACGCGGTGATGTTCGACTGCACGAACGGCCATCTCCTGTGGGAACCGGCCGTGGACGCCCTGCTGTCCACCTGGATGCAGGCAAAGGCCGACGGTGTGAAGGTCCCGCAGGTGGGCTTCATCCTGAACCTGATTGCCGATTCGAACGCCGCCTGGTCGCTTCGGCGTATCTATAAGAAGTATTATCGCAACTCTGCGTATGCGGACATGTGGTTCAAAGTGGACGGAAAGCCGCTCGTGATGGCCTTCCCGCAGAGTTTGAACACCTCGGCGGTGGGTCCCGACAGTGACAATGATACGGCCTACGATGCCGCCATCCGCCAGTTCTTCACCTTCCGCCCCGGTCAGGGCGACTATGTGGACGGCGATATATATGGCAACCAGTGGGGCTGGATGCAGACCGCCCCTCACATGAATACCTTCAGTGGCGGGGAGCAGATTACCGTGAGCGTATCGCAGAATGCCAGCGACGCCAGCGGCGGTCATTGCTTCGCCTTCAATTCGCCGGACACCTACGGCCGCAGCTATACCTATCAATATAAGAATACGCGTACGAACTCCACGTCCTACCGCTACGGCTACAACTTCCAGGAGCAGTGGGACTATGCACTGGCCGCGGGTACGCCCTATGTCTTCGTGACGGGCTGGAACGAGTGGATTGCCGCCATGCAGTACCAGTGGCCGGCACCGGAACACAAATACCAGCATGCTCCGACGTACAACGGTGTCTACGGTCCGCCTTCTTTCGCCGACCAGTACGACTGGGAGCACAGCCGCGACTCCGAGCCCACCCTCGAATGGGGGGACCACGGGGACAATTATTATAACCAGCTGGCGCAGAACATTCGCCGCTACAAGGGAGTGAGCAAGTATCCCTGGGTATCCCGGGCGGTTACCGTTCCCATTGACGGTGATTTCACGGAGTGGGAGAACGTCTCGCCGGACTTCAGGCATTATCCGGGCAATACGATGCACCGGTATCATTACGGCCACACCAACGGAACGGGCTCCAACGGCTATCTTATCTACTCGAACAACACCGGCCGCAACGACATCGTGGACGCGAAGGTGACGCGGGACGGGGAGTATCTCTACTTCTATGTGGAGACGGCCGCCAATCTGACAGCCTATACGGATTCGAAATGGATGCGGCTGCTCATCAATATCGACTATGACTGGACTACCGGCTGGAAGGGGTACGACTACTGCCTGAACCTCCAGACGCCGAATTCAGCGACCGAGGGCATTGTCTCCCGATGCAGTGGAACGACATGGAATTGGACGAATGCCGGCACCTTCGACTACCGGGTCGTGGGGAACAAGATGGAACTGCGGGTCGCACGGTCCGTCCTGGGGGTCTCCGGTTCGCGGCTCAACTTCGCGTTCAAATGGGCCGACAACAACCTGATAGAGTGGGAGAACGGTCACGGAACCCGCATCCTGAACCTCTATGTGGACGGTGACAGCGCTCCTGGCGGCAGGTTCAATTTCCATTACAAGGAGAGATAAGTATATGGATACCAGATAGATACGCAAAAAAGTAAACTTTATGATATCATGAAAGCCAAAAAACAATTCATGACCCCGATGGTCTTGCAGACGGTTTCCGTCGTCCTGGAGAGGGATCTTCTGGGGGGGTCCGGCGAGCTGAAAGTTCTCGCGGCCGGCCAAGACTATTTCGAATGGAACATGGACGTGGAAGATCCTACAATCGGAGCGTACACTGCCGATGACTGGACTTTCTCTGACTAAATTTAGGGAGGAAATGGAAATGAGACATAACAAATGGATGATGGCCTCCCTGCTTGGAGGCGCCCTGCTCCTGACCGTCGGCTGCGCGAGGGAGACCTGGACTGAAATGGGTGGCGAGCCCGGAAGTCCGATTATATTCTCGGCTTTGTCAAGTTATGAGAACAACGACGCAACGCGAACGGAATACAGTGGTGAGGTTGTCGAAGGAGTTGCGAACAAGGTTGAACGGATTGACTGGGTGAAGGATGTGGATCAATTCACGGTGAACTATGCAAGCAGTTCGCAGAACAGTACCGGGACTTATGTTGTGAAATCGGTTGAGGCTGAAAACTATAACAGCAAGGCCGGTGTAGAACCGTCCGCCGCCAGTGCGATGCTCGCCTGGGCCGGAGATTCCGATCATAAGTTCTATGCGATGTATCCGTCGAGTGTGCAGAATAGTGCGGCCAGTTTGACGAGCGTGAACCATTTCCAGGGAACGTTGAATCCTACTCAAGACCCGCGCAAGAAGAACGGGAGTTTTGAAATGCAGGAGGTTACGGATTATGGTATCACATGGAACCGCTATATGCCGGACATGAAATATGCCTACATGGTTGCCTATGCTGATACGCAAAACGGAATGATTTCGGGGAACAGCGTGACCCTTCCGTTCCGCCCTGCGGTGACGACGTTTGAATTCCGTCTGCGGAAAATGGCGGGACAGGCTGTTGCGAATGTGAAAAAGTTCGAATTGGTTGCCGATAATGATCAGGCACTGACGGGAACGTTCAGTTTTGATATAACCGGTGGTGACGATCGCGGTGCGAGTTGGGGGCAAGTAACTGTTCCTGAACAGACATCGGCAAATAAAGTCATCACGGTAAACTTCGGGGATGAGGGTGTAGCCCTTCCCGATGCATCTGAGAATAATTATCTGGATTTCACGATCTTCGCGCTTCCTGTTGACTTGGAGGCTCTCTCTATCAGAATTACTGATAAAGATAACAAGGTCCGTACCCTGCCGCTGAAGGATAAAGGTAAAGATCCAGTGGTTTACCACACGTTCACCGGTGCCAAGAAGTGGGTTATCACGAATTCCGACATTCCGGGTGAGTGGGTGTATGTCCTCGAGGAGATTCCCGATATTGTCACCTATGGCCATACGGATGTTACGGGCCTCGGGTTCAATGTGAAGAGTTACAAATACAGGAAGACTGTTTCCGGCGTACCTCCTGCAGCTGTCCAGGCGGTTGCCTGGAAGACGCAATATACGCTGGATGATGGTAATACCTGGGCTGACCTTGACCAAGATGATGGTAAGTATATCGCTGGCCCGGAGAACAAATGGAACGCTACATTCAAGACGAGTCAGGTCTCAGGTATTGGTATAACTTCCACATCTGACGCTGAGGCTCGGACTGCGAGCATCCTGGGGGTAGCTCAGGGAGATATGAAGGGCGATGAAGTTGCCGCCGCCCAGCGCGCGAAACTGGTGACGCATGCGCCGCGTGGAACGAGCAAGAATGATGCATTTGATCTGTCCACGCATCCGGTCTATGGGAACATTGACACGGCGGTTCCGCAGACGACGGCCAACAGCTATGTCATTTCCGCCCCGGGTTACTATATGTTCCCGTGCGTGTATGGTAACGGTATTACGAATGGTTCGACCAACAAGAGCGCCTTCTGGCCGGGCGCTGCTTCCGATGCCTCTGTAACCGGAGATTCTGGTGCCGGCAACCTGCAGGCGGTGAATACCAACTACAATACCGATGACGCCTACTGGCGCGCCTACACTCCTCGCTTCTACAATGCCCTCAATACTGAGATTAACAGTGAGTATATCGTTACTGACCTGAATGCAAACTCTTTGGAAGCCATCGTTGTTTGGCAGGACACCGAAGCTGACGGAGTCGGGACAATTAACCAGATTATCCCCATGAGCGGAGAAGACTATATGGGTGTGAAGAAAGTCGGCAGTGTGGACTATATCTGGTTCAGGATGGATCCCGACCGGATCAAGCCCGGTAACTTTGTGATCGCCCTGCGTGGTAAGGCCGGCAGCCTCACGCGAGCTGAAATCCTCTGGAGCTGGCACATCTGGGTGACACCGGAGAATCTGGACCCGACCGATGTGGTAGGAGGATATCAGTTGATGCCCAAGAACCTCGGTTGGTTCGATACCGACAAGGGATCCACGGTGCAGTGGCCGGTCCGCCAGATCCAGTACCGGATCGTCCAGACTGAACCGGCGACCGATGTCGATCAGAATAAGCAGGAACCCTTCCAGGTCAAGCAGATCGGTGAGGCGAAAACTACTGAACCGAGCGTCGGCGGAAATGTGTTCTACCAGTGGGGACGTAAGGATCCGTTCCTGCCTTCCACTCCGTCGGGCGGTAACCATGTTGTCGTTTATAACGCTGATTATCAGTCGAGGATCACACAGACTGCCAATGGTATTGAGGCATTGCCCATCGAAAACGATAATTTGGACTATGGCGCCTCCATCCGTCAGCCTTATTCTCCGTTCTATAACGGCACCGCTATCAGTTACCTCGGTGGACCGGTGTATCCGTACGCGGAGAGAATTGAAGGAGGTACTGAAGTTAGTACATGGACGTTCAAAACTGAACTTGCCAGGAGAAAGTTTTTCACCTCGGCTCAGGCCGCTGCTATTGCTCAAAATACATCTTTCTGTGACCAAACAGACTGGAGACAATTTGAGGTAGGATATTTATATCACAATAATGCACATTTTTACCCGGGACCTTATACGAATGAAGAAGCGGAAATACTGCTGACGGGGATGGGTCCAGGTGTTGACACCGGATTCACTTCAGATGATTTTACTGGGTCTTCTGATAATTGGTATCTCAAGTCCTGGAAACTTGGTCCGTTTACATTAGACCAGGCCAATAATACGACTAGAACTCGTTATAATAAGGAGGGAACTCCTTATTGGTTCATTCCTACTGCTACGAATGGCCTGACTAACTACTGTTATCTTCGTGAGGAGGTGCCGTTTAATCTTGGTCCTTATAATCAGGCAGAGGCAACAATCTTAATGCAGAATGGATACGATCCGACCGGTTCTGATTTTACCGTTTCAACAACCACCGTTGGAGGAGGGGGAGTCCCTTATCCTGCTTCCGATCGTGCAAAGGCAGCCAACGTAACCAATCTCTGGAATGCCTATCTGTATGATGAAGATACAGCGGGCAGCAGCTATGATAACAAATACAAGACCATCTATGACCCGTGTCCGCCCGGATTTACCGTGCCAGTCAGGCAGGTCTTCATCGGGAACCGGAAGCTTACAGATGCCGACCGGGAGACCTCTTATGTCAATAATATGCACATGAAAGTGGTCCCCGGTTCGGAAGTGCTTGTCGGACAGAGCCCTACTCTTTACAATACTGGTTATGGAGATAACCCGGAGATGAAAGGTATGAGACTTAGTAACGGTGTCTTCTTCCCTTATACAGGTGCGCGTGTTTACCGTAATGAGGGTGGATACAATGTGCTGCATGCTGAAGGTGTCGGTACTGCCGGTTATTACTGGACAGACGCTCCGTTCAGGATGGATTGGAGATGGATTGAGTCTGATCCTATCTTCCACGACGCTAATCATCCTTTAGGGGTTAGACCTTGGAACGAGTCGCTTTACCAGAACCCTACTCTGGTTTCGCAGCTCTGGTTCTTCCATGATGCCTTCGGCTTTATCTTCGGTACGGACTTTAGAGGTGACCAGTATGTCACCGACAGCTGGCGTGTCCAGTCCTACACCCGTGCAACGGCTTTCTCCGTCCGTCCGATGAAGGATCCGAAGGTGAGCTATTGATTGCTGGGTCCATTTCATGGACAGACACGATGAAAAATCCCAGTACAGTTCTCCATGGAGCGAGGTGATATCTCTCTCCATGGAGTCTGTGCTGAACCCCTGCCTATCAGGAGCAGGTGGGCAACCCTGTCTATGGAGATGACGGTTTTATTTATCACATCAACAATGCCGACGTGGCCAGGCATCCCTCCGACCTGGGGATGGAGAAGATTGCTGAAGAGATCCTGAACGCCATCCTCCCCGCCTCGTAGGCATCCTGTTTCAACCTTTCATGATATCAAGCCCGGCCACCAGCCGGGCTTCTTTCTCTCCCTCACCGGGGATAAACCTCCGAATACTCGTTGTACGTGTCCAGCACTTCGCGCACGTAGGCGATGGTCTGCTTGCCGCTGAAGCCGGGCACTTCCGGCATGATGCCGACGATATTGTCCCACCGCGTGGGGTCCACTTCCTTTTCTTCCGCAGTCCGGATGCATTTGAGGATGTTGCCCTCACCGGCATTGTAGGCCGCCAGGGCGAATTTCAGCCGTTCCAGGGAATCGGCCCCGTGCTCCGCAAAGAAGTCGGACAGGTAAGTCAGGTATTTCGTGCCGATGGAAATGTTCACGGCCGGGTCCAGGAGCGTATCCACGCTGAACTCATCGTTCCGGATCTGCATGAGCCCGACGGCACCTCGGTCGGAATAAGACTCGTTGATGAACTTGGACTCGTGGTAGATCATGGCGGAAAGCAGGCGCCAGTCCCAACCCATCTCCCGCGCATTCTTTTTTACCAGGTCGTCATACGGACTGATGGACGTGAGACTGCTGCCCACCCGGCGGAGATAGGTCTTTCCGATTTTCCGGATGCCTCCGTTCCCCTCCATGGCGGAAATCCATGCATTGAGGCGGCGGACGGCGTCGCCCCGGTCGTCGCGCACCACCCAGACCGTGCTGTCCCTGTAGGGCAGTGTGCTGATGAATCCGTCCCGGTGCAGGCTGTCGGCCCGGAACATGACCAGCAGGTCCACGGTCTCCAGTTCAAGGGAATCCAGGTAATTGGCCGTATCGGCCGGGGTGATGAATTCAATGTCGAGTCCGTGGTCGTCGGCGAATTCGCGGAGGATAATCTTGTTCATTCCCACCGTAAGCCCTCGGACCGGTTCTCCTTTGAGGTCGATGACGCAGCGCAGGGTGACCGGAGGGTGTCCGATCACCGTTTTCCGGGTGGTCAGGGGAAGACAAACGGCGGCGGCAAGTGTCGTCGCCGCGACGATGAGATATTTGCGCAGCGTGGGATTCATGGGGAAATCATCGGTTGCCCATCATGTTGCCGAGACCTCCGCCAAGACCCCCGCCCAGGCCTCCGCCCAGGCCTCCGCCTCCGCCCATGCCCATGCCGGAACCGGCGCGGTCGGACATCTTCCGGTTGTTTCCGAGGCTCGGATAGAACGGCCACCAGATGCCTATCTTGAATACGCGCGGAGGATGGATGTAGTGGTGCGCGCTGAAGTAATCGTGTTTCTCCAGGGGCCACCCCTTCCCGGCGTTCTCCATCTTGATGAAGATGCAAGCCTGCTTCCACTGCATGTTGATGAAAGCGTCGAAATAGGGTGTCGCCCCGTACTGCTCTTCGTTCTGGTTGTAGAAGGTGCCGGTGACGGGATTGAATCCCGGGGCATACCATTTCGTGTTGTAGCGGGCGTCCACGCCCACCTGCATCTGCAGCACGTCCTCCCGTACGATCGGGAACTGCAGGTACCACCTCAGGTTCAGGACCAGTTTCGGAAGCGGAACCACGTCCGGCTTGGAGGAAACCTGGAAAAGGGCTCGGTTGTCCAGGCGCAGGATACCCAGTTTGAAGTCCTTCCGCAGGGCGGCGGTGAAGATGCTCATCGCTTCCGTATTCTGCCGGATGACGCCCAGGGTGTCATAATAGACGTTGTTCGCGAGCAGGGCATATCCTGCCGATGCGTGCAGCCGCCAGTGCGGGATGTCCAGGGCGGCCTCAACCCGGGTCGAGGACGTCTTGGAGAAATCGTTGTCCCACATGAAGTGGTTCGTGTACAGATGCTGCTCATAGAAGTCCGGCTCCTTCAGGGAGGTGGAGAAGCGCCCCGTGAGCGAGATGGGACTCTGGGGATGGCGGCGGAACGGGAAGACGCTGAATCTGGCGTTGGCCGCGAGGAGGAAATCACCCGCTTCCGTTCCGGCGAAGTTGATTTTCCCGAGGGCATCCCATGCCAGGTAACGGTTCAGCCGGCCTTCGGCCCCGGCATAGGCATAGACCGAATTCCATTGCACGGGCTGGGGCTTCCGGAGGTAACTGCCGCTGCGGAGGTTGTAGAAACTCTGGTAGCGGTCCCCGATGCCGCCTTCCACCTTGGATACCACGGCATCCTCGTGCCAGGGCTGGAAGCGAAGGAACACCCGGTTGTCCAGCCGGACGGTATGGAGGGAGTCCGCGCTCTTGGCGGGGTTGATGTAGAACTTGTCGTGGTAGAAGGCCTTGCCGGCCAGGTCGGACGAATTTACGGCGTCCGTGTACATCTTGTTATAGACGGACCATTCGCTTCCGGTGCCGATAAAGACCGAAGTCAGGTCCTTGTCCAGGGTGTCCTTCCTGACCCAGGACGTGTCGCTGCGGTGTTTCCAGTCCTCGATAAAGGAGAAAGGGATGCGGTAGGTCTGGTCCAGGAAGACCGTCCGCTTGGAGTACTTGTTGTTGGCGGTGGACAGGGCGACGTCGATTTCCCGCACGTCCACGGTCGTATCCCGGACCATCGTGTTGTCCAGGATGCCGCCGTTCTCCGCCCGGTTCACGGAATTCCAGATCAGGCCGGCGTGCAGGAGGTATTTCCTGCCGATGTAGTTGCCGCCCACGTATCCCGTCTTGTTGCGCCCCTTCTGGTTCTTGATGACACCGGCACCGCCATAGGTCTTGTATTCCAGGGTAAGGTTCAGGGAAGGGAGGATGTTCTGTGTCGTGAAAAGCCGGATGTCGTCGTTGGACTGCGTCTCGGAATTCAGCAGATTGCCCGCGTAGGAAAGCTCCGTGTACGGGGTCTTCGTGTTGAACATCGGGATGGTGGAGGGCGTGTAGGTCCAGCTCTCGTACGGGGCATAGTAACTGACGGTGGAGGAAGGGTCCGTCCGTCTGAAAAAGTTGTAGGTCTGAACGGCCGCGCCGGTTACCCCCAGCGAAGTCCCGCCGAGATCCTCTTTCATGTAGGGATAGTCATAGAAATGGTAGTTGGACGTGGTGTCCCAGTCCATGACTTCCACCCGGTTGAAATACGGGTCATGCTTCCAGGCGACAAGGCGCTTGTAGTAGAGGCTGTCCGGCAGGAAAGCGGTCTCGAGGATGCGCGGGGTGTTCTCCCGGATGCTGTCTCGGATATGCTTGAGGCTGTCCTTGATATGCTGTACGGAGTCCTGTTCGCGGAGGATGACCTTGAGTTTCTGCTCATAGTCGTATTTCTTGCGCTCCGACTTGGAAAGGCCCGCGTACCAGCGGCGGAACTTCTCCTTCGCGACGGCCGTGGAGTCGGCGAGATACAGGGAGTCGATGACCGGCCAGTCCAGGCTGTCGCCCGCCGCCTTCAGGGAGTCGATGACGAGCCGGTGCGTGAAGGAGTCCCTCGTGGCCACATACCATTTATAGAGGAACGGGTCCGTGGTGCGGAGACTGTCCGGCACCTTCATCGTATCGCGCGCGAAGACCTTTGGCGTCGTGTCTTCCTGCACGGAAGTCTCTCCGAAGAAATCGAACTCCTCTTCTGCGGTGTCTTTCCGCACGGAGTCGAGCCGCGCCGTGACTGTCATCTCCACCGTGTCCCGGTTCAGCGAATCCGTCTTGAGGGTGTCCCGCCTCAGCGTGTCCAGCCGTAGGCTGTGCAGCAGGGAGAACCGGCTTTCCGGCCGGAGGGTCCGGGATGTCTCCACCCCGACCGTCCCCGCCATCGTCAGCCCGGCGACCACCACCGGCACGAGTATTTCGGACCACAGGTTTTTCATGCAACCTGCAAATATACGAATTATTTCTTATTTCATCCGGGAAGGATCACCGGGAAAAGTATGTGTTTCAAGAGGGGAACACCGGGAACATGACCCTATGGGAAGAGCCAGGGCCGTTTTGGGGCGCAGTCCTTGCCTGCGGCGGGCCTTCACAGCTGTCAGTACCGCACTTTACTCAGGAACAGGGCATGCCCGGGGACGGACTCGCCGGCGTCGCTATCCGTGGGAAGCGGCGCGGTAGGCGGCGGGGGACATGCCGTACTGCTGCTGGAACAGGCGGTAGAAGGTGGCACGGGAAGAAAATCCGGCTTCTTCCCCTACGGCGGTGACGCTCAGATGCGGGGCCGACACCAGCGTTTCTGCCGCCCAGCGCAGCCGGTGGTGGTTAATGAAGTCTCCGAGGGTCCTTCCGGTGCAGGCTTTGACGGCGTCGGCCAGGTAGGTACGGTTCGTGCCCAGCCGCTGGGAGAGCTGTTCGCGGGAGAGTTCGGGCTCTCGGAAAAGCTGCTCCTGCTCCATCAGGGAGAGAAGGCCGGCGTAGAGCTTTTCTTCGGCCGACAGGGCCGGGCTTTCCACCAGTGCGTGCTCCGCTTCTTCTTCAGTGTGGATGACTTCCATGGACGCCTGGAACAGCGCCCTGTTTTTCCGATGCAGCATACGCGCATACAGAAGGCATCCGATGACCAGGACGAGAAGCAGGGATGCCAGGACGCTCAGGGCTGCGCTCCGCTGTCTTGCCGCCTTGTTCTGTCGCGAGAGTTCCTCCAGGCGGAACTGTTTTGTCAATGCGTTCAGCTGCTCGTTGGTCCGGTGCACCTGGGCGGAATCGCTCTCGGCAGCGTATTTCCGGTAGTTGTCCACGGCCAGGGCCACATCCCCGTTGTCGGCCTGGAAATCGGCGAGGGCTTGCCGGAACCGGGCGGCCTTGAGGTAGTTCGGGATGCGGAGGTTCCGCCGGATGAGCGTGTCCAGGCAGGCGTAGGCGGCGCGCTTGTTCCCGACGGCCTGTTCATACTGGGCCACGGCGGTGAGTACCAGCTCGTCCTGGCTGCGGTCGTCAATGAGGGCATGATACCGGAGGAGCGTATCTTTCAAAGCGGCGGCCTCTTCCATGCGGCCAAGGCGCTGCATCAGGACGAAGCGGTACCGGCTTTGTTTGAAGCGGTTGGAAAGCTGCGGCCTTCCGGAATCCTGTTCGGAGCGCTCCAGCAGCAGCCGGGTGGAATCATTGATGGCAAGTCCTTCTTCGGGGACGTTCAGGTTCATGGCCACGGCCTGCAGGTTGAACCCCGCCCGGATGGCGCGGCCGGTTTCCCCGAGTTCCTGCAGCTGCCTGAACGCGCGGCGGTAATGGGGGAGCGCCTCCTGCGGCTGTCGGTTTCCGAGATAGTATTGGCCGAAACAGAACTCCGTGACGGCGGTGCCCAGGGGACTTCCCTGAGCCCGGGATGACATTTCTCCGAGTACCGTCATGGCCTCGTCGAAACGGCCCGCCGCCTGGAGGTGTTCCAAAAGGGTGGCATAGGCATTGAACATCTCTTTCTCGTTCCCTTGTTCCTGATGATACCGGACAAGGTCCCGGGAAGCTTCCAGTACGCCTTCCCGGTCACCGGCTTGATACAGTTCCATGATCCGCACCCGGAGAAGGGAGTCGGACCGGCGGGGTGTCTCCGGAGGAGAGGACATGAGCAGGACGGAAAGCGCTGCCAGCACAAGGATTCGCATGTACAAAAGTACGAATAATTCCGAAAAAAGGGAAGTCCTGCATGCAGCGGACTTCCCTTGGTGGCCCGGGCCGGGAAATGGAGGATATCGGCCCGGACTATCGGCTGGTCACGTTCCAGCCGTCCGGAATGGTGCCGGAAGGCCAGGCGACGCCGGCTTTCTTGGTAAATGTTCCGCTCACGGACACATTGTCCAGCCATCCGTCCACATTGCCTTCCACGTAAGGGTCGGCTTCGTAATCGCTTACCATGGGATTGGCGGCGAGGCATGTGACAGAGGTCAGGTTCCCGCAGTCGCGGAACATGTAGCTGTAGCAGCCGCCGACAAGGGTCGTCGCCGGCAATTCGGGAGCGGCCGTCAGCGACAGACAGTAATCGAACATGTTGCCGTAGCAGCCCTCGGCCAGGGTGGTGGAGGGAAGTGCCGGGGCGGAGACCAGTCCCGTGCAGCCGGAGAACATGGCGCCGTAGCACCCCGGGGCCAGGGTGGTGGCGGGAAGCTCCGGCGCCTCCGTAAGGGCTGTACAGTCCGCGAACATTCCTTCATAACAGAATTCTCCCAGGGACGTGGCGGGAAGCTCCGGCGCCCTTTCAAGGCCGGTGCATCCCTGGAACATGTTGCTGCAGGACCGGGCGCCGACGTGCGAGAAGTCCATGGTGAGATCCAGCATGGGATGGCTCCTCAGGCCGGCGTTGCCGGAGAAAAGGCCGTTGAAGGCGTTGTCGGGGAGGGTGGCCACGTTCGGGAAATCATTGCTGCTCAGAAGGCTGCGAATGTCTCCATAGACGTAGTGCGCGACATCGGAGCTGATGTGCGTGTTGAGGTAGGTGCCGCCGTCCGCACCTCCGTACGCGCCGTTGTCGCCCCAGAAACGGATCTTGTCCCCGGCGGTCATGGGAATCGTGATGCGTTCGTCGCTGACCGTCACGGCTTCTCCCAGCGCGTGGGACTTGCCCCAGGTGAGGGAGAGGCGCTGCGGGTTGGATACCGTAAGGGTGCCGTCCTCGGCGGCTTCGATGGTCAGCGGCTCCGCATCGGCCGTCCAGCCTTCGGGAATTCCGTTTACGCCCGTGGGCCAGCTGGCCTCCGGGTCCTTGATGAAAACGCCGGTGGAGGAAACGCCGGCGGTCCATGTCCGGGTCGCCCCTTTGTGGCTTCCGGGATTCCATCCGATGTTGGCCTTTGCATAACAGACAATCTGCTTGAGGCCGGTGCATCTTTCAAACATGTAACCGTAAGCGCTGTCCCCGGGATTGGGAGCCGGGAGAACAGGTGACGCCTCCAGGGACGTGCAGTAGCTGAACATCATATAGTAGCTGTATGCCGGTACTTTCAAGGCGGGGAGAATGGACGGGGCTTTTTTGAGGGATGTGCATTCCATGAACATCGCCATGTAAGGGGGGCTGTCCGTCATGGAATCATATACCGCCCCTATGAATTCAGTGGCCGGGAGTTCCGGTGCGGCGGTCAGGCTTTTGCACCCGTAGAACATGCGCGCGTAGGAGCCTGTCGATACGGTCGTTGCCGGCAGGGACAGCGTTTTGACCGGGTGGTTGTACATCCTGTCATTGTCCTTGAACAGTCTGCAGAAGGCGTATTCGCCGACAGCCCACAAGGATGCATAGCCCTGCGGATGCTTGTAGTACTCGGCGTTTTTCAGGCTCATTACATTGCCATAGACATAGTGCGGGGCGTCACAGTGGATGTTCGTGTATTTCCATTCATTCTGATAGTTGCCATTGGATATCGTAATACTCCTGTGCTCCGCATAGACATCGTTGTACCCGCCCAGGATCACCCTGTCTCCCGCCTCGACGGGGATTTCGATGCGGCTGGCCGAGCTGACTCTGTCGAAGGACGCGCCCTTGCTGTAGTAGATGGTTTTCCCCAGCGGATTGTCGATGGAAACGGTGCCCGCTTCCATCACCTGGAGGGTGAGCGGTGTCGCCATCGGATCGTACAGGGAAAAGACATTGTAGAATTGGCTCCGGTAGCATTTCCCGTTTTGCAGGTTGGCCCGGCGGACGCCGCTCCATACGGTCCCGTCTTCCAGTTCCACGCAGAAGTCATAGACCACTTTCTTGTCCAGCGTATTGGACAGTGCGACATAGAGTTTCGTGTCCACTGCGCGCATCGGCGTGTCGGGAATCACCTCCACGGGACTGCTCACAAGGCCTTCGCCCGTGATGGTGAGCTTGACGAGTTTCTTGTCGCCAAGTCCGGCGGACATAAAGTCGAACAGGTTGATGCTCTGCCTGTTCTCAAAAACGGCAGGGCTCAGGGAAAGGGCTTGGGCGGAAGGGTCGGCCACCGTGACTTCTGCCTCGGCCTGTGCATAGTCGAAGCGGCTTGCTACATCCTCCAGCGTTCCCTTCTGGCGCTCATAGGACGGATCTTTTCCCAGCAGGTACAGCCGGAGCCGGTCCCCTTCCGTGAAAGTACCGGAAAGCTGGCCAGACAGCACCGTGTTCTCTCCACCGGGATCCACGACATACAGCGACCCCCGGAAGGCGTTCTGGGCGTCGTACACTTTTACTTCGTCCAATCCTCCCCAGAAGGAGAAGATGGCGCTGCCATCTTCCGCGAGGGAGCGGGTATCGACACCTCTTACCGCTTCCACGGTGGCAGTCCAGACTTCGCCGCTTTTCGTAACGTCCGGAATCTCCGTTTCCATTTTCGCGCAGGCGGCCGCCACCAGCAGGCCGGCTGCATACAGCATCACTTTTCTCATCGCTTCAGTACTCCCACTCGTCATCGTCGTAGAATCCATAATCCTGCTTCGTCCCGCGGTTCGGCGTGGACATGACGGAACACTCGATGCGTACGGTCACTTGTTCCGCCAGGGGCGACTCGTAGCGTTTCTTCATTTTCTCCATTTCCATTATTGTTTGATTTCCGTCGCAAAGATGCATCCTTTCCCGCAAAGGCCCGTCTCATGGGTGCAAAAGGGTGTCTCAACCGTGCAAAACGAAGGAATCCTTACGTTCTCCTACGGAGAGCATGGCCATTGTCTATTCTTTCGGGTGTTTTTATTAACGCGTTGACGGATAATTTGTTATAAAAAGTGCTTTGCGCTTTTTTACGCAAAGCACTTTTTATAACAAACTGATTTTCTGATGGTTGCGAAAAACGGGGGCGTCGTCAGTACCGGACTTTGGTCAGGAACAGGGCATGTCCGGGCACGGACTCGCCGGCGTCTCCGCGGGTGCCTGTTTCGATGAGTTCCTTCACCCACTCCGGGTCGTGCTTCCCGCGTCCCACCTCGATGAGGGTGCCTACGATGGCGCGGACCATGTTGCGGAGGAAGCGGTCGGCGCTGACGCGGAAGTACCAGTAGTCAGATTTCTCGACTCCGCCTCCGGCTTCGCTCGAAATGACAGGACGAGATTCCTTCGCTTCGCTCGGAATGACAGGGGGGGCTTCGGTCGGAATGACGGTATATAAGGTCGGAACATAGGGCTTCCAGAAGGCTTCGGTGATGGTGCAGATGGAGGTTTTGTTGGCGCCGCCGGTCTTTTCGAAGCAGGAGAAGTCGTGGGTGCCCAGGAGGTAGGGGCAGGCGGCGTTCATGGCGTCGAAATCGAGGCCGGGGAAGCCGCACTGCCAGGAGTAGGCGGCGACAAAAGGGTCTTTCTTTCGGTGGATGAAATAGGTATAGGAGCGGAGCGTCGCGCTGAAGCGGGCATGGAAGTCGTCGGAAGCCGGAAAAACGCCGTGGACCACGATGGAGCGCGGCAAAATGGCATTTAATTTGTAGCAAAAATCGGATGCCTCGAAGGGAAGGGCGCCTGTCAGGTCGAAATGGGCGACGTACCCGGCCGCGTGGACACCCGTGTCAGTGCGGCCGGCACCTGTGACCGCCACCGGCGTCCGGCACAGTTTCCCCAGCGCCTCTTCCAGGCACTGCTGGACGGAGGGGGAAGAAGGCTGGATTTGCCAGCCGCAGAAGGCGGAACCGTCATAGGAGAGGCTGAGCATGTAACGCATGATGCAAATGTAAGAAAATATATGGAAAGCGTAAACATCAAGGAGCTGAACGAGCGTATTCAGAAGGAGAGTTCCTTCGTGGACCTGCTGACCCTCGAAATGGGCAAGGTCATCGTGGGCCAGAAGGCCCTGGTGGACAATCTCCTCATCGGCCTTCTTTCCGGCGGACACATCCTCCTGGAAGGCGTGCCGGGACTGGCGAAGACCCTCGCCATCAACACCCTGGCGCAGGCGGTGGACGCGAAGTTCAACCGTATCCAGTTCACCCCGGACCTCCTCCCGGCCGACGTCGTGGGCACCCTCATCTACTCCCAGAAGAAGGAGGACTTCGAAGTCCACAAAGGCCCCATCTTCGCGAACTTCGTCCTCGCGGATGAAATCAACCGTTCCCCGGCGAAGGTCCAGAGCGCCCTGCTGGAAGCCATGCAGGAGCATCAGGTCACCATCGGCGAGGAAACCTTCCGCCTTCCGGAACCCTTCCTCGTGATGGCCACCCAGAACCCCATCGAGCAGGAAGGCACCTATCCGCTCCCGGAGGCCCAGGTGGACCGTTTCATGCTCAAGGTCGTCGTCTCCTACCCCAAGAAGGATGAGGAGCGCCAGATCATCCGCATGAACAACAGCGGCACCTTCCCCAAGGCCGACGCCGTCGTCCGGCCCGAGGACATCATCCGCGCCCGGCAGGTCGTCCGCGACGTGTATATGGACGAGAAGATCGAGCGTTACATCGTGGACATCGTCTATGCCACCCGTACCCCGGAAGAATACGGCCTGAAGGAGATCAAGGACCTGATCTCCTACGGAGCCTCCCCGCGTGCCTCCATCTCCCTCGCCGCCGCCGCGAAGGCCTATGCCTTCATCAAGCGTCGCGGCTACGTCATCCCGGAGGATGTCCGCGCCGTGTGCAACGAGGTGCTGCGCCACCGGATCGGCCTCACCTATGAAGCCGAGGCGGAGAACGTCACCACGGAGGAAATCATCGAGAAGGTCATCAACGCGGTCATTGTTCCGTAAACAGATGGCCGGTCGCGGCCGGCCATGACGAAAGAAGATGACACCTCAAGAGTTACTCAAGCGCGTCCGCAAGATCGAGATCAAGACGAAGGCCCTGTCCCACCAGATCTTCGCCGGGGAGTACCATTCGGCCTTCAAGGGCCGCGGCATGGCGTTCAGCGAGGTCCGGGAATACCAGTACGGGGACGACGTGAGGAACATGGACTGGAACGTGACGGCGCGGATGAGCGCCCCCTACGTGAAGGTCTTCGAGGAGGAACGGGAACTGACGGTGGTCCTGCTGATCGACATCAGCCGTTCCGGGCTGTTCGGGACGGTGGGGGAGACCAAGCGGGAACTGGCGGCCGAGATCGCCGCGACCCTCGCTTTCTCCGCCATGGTGAACAACGACAAGGTGGGCGCCCTCTTTTTCAGCGACACCGTGGAGAAGTTCATCCCTCCGAAGAAAGGCCGCAGCCACCTGCTCCATATTATCCGCGAAATCCTGGAATACACCCCCGAACACGACGGGACCGACATCGGCGAAGCGCTCCGTTACCTGACGAACGCCATCAAGCGCCGCTGCACTGCCTTTGTCCTCAGCGACATGCTGGATGTCGATGAAAACGGCGCCCCGCGTTACGAAGAGGCCCTGAAAGTGGCCGTGAACCGGCACGACATCTCCGTCATCCGGGTGTATGACCCGCGGGAGCGGACGATTCCGGACGTGGGCCTCGTGCATGTCAAGGATTCCGAGACCGGCAGGGGAGCCTGGATCAACACCTCTTCCCGCAGCACCCGGGCCGCCTATGAAAAGTGGTTCCGCAGTGCCACGGAAGCGGCCGGAAAGCTGTTCAACCGCTACCAGGTGGACAGCGTGGCCACGGCGACGGGGGAGGATTATGTCAAGAACCTCATAGCTCTTTTCCACAGACGATGAAACGGAGCATCCTCATATCGGCCCTGGTCCTCTGGGGGATTGCGGCACCGGCGCAGGTCGCGTGGCAGGACACCACCGCGGCGGATACCGGAGGCCGTGTCATCCTGAAGGACGGGTCTTTCATCCGGCCCATGACGCCCCGGGACTCCATCCTGGTGGCGGACCGGCTTTTCTACGGCTTCGACCTCATCGGGGTGCCGGACAGCACGGTCCTGGCCTTCCCCGAGATCGCGACGCCTTTCATGCAGGACGTCCTGGCCCTGCCCATGTGGCAGGTGGACACGGTGAAGATCCAGAAGGTCCGGGCCAATAACGCCCGTCTCCTGGACATCCGGGCGCAGATCGCCATCCAGCCCTTCGAGGAAGGGACTTACGAACTGCCGCCCCTGTTCGTCCAGCGTATCCGGAAGGACGGAACCGTGGACACCCTGCGGTTCAATCCCCAGACCATCGAGGTCTTTACGATGCCGGTGGATACCGCGACGTTCGTCCCGCACGACCTGCGCGGACAGGCCGGCTACCCGTTGACTTTCTCCGAGGTCCTTCCCTGGCTGCTGGGCTTCTGGGGGCTGGTACTGCTCGTCGCAGGCCTGATCGCATGGCTGTACAGCCGGAAACGGGCCGCCGACGGCCCTGCTTTCCGGGAACCGGCCCACATTACCGCCCTCCGCAAACTGGATAAGTGGCGCGGGGACAAGTATTGGGCTCCGGAGAAGCAGAAACAGTTCTATACCGGCGTGACGGACGCCCTGCGCGAATACATCGTCGCCCGCTACGGCGTGGGCGCGATGGAGATGACCACCGCCGAGATTTTCGCCGACCTTCGGAAGACCGACGTCCCGGCGGACCTGTACGAGGAGATGAAAGACCTCTTCGAACGGGCCGATTTCGTGAAGTTCGCGAAGTATGTCGCCACACCCGAAGACAATGCGACCGTCCTTCCGCAGGCCGTCCGCTTTGTGACGGCGACTTACCAGACAGAGGTGGAGGAGGAAACGGCGGAAGCGACGGCGGAGGAGCCTGCAGCCGCGCCGGCTGCTCCCCGGGAAGAGAAAGACGAAGACTATATGCCCCGGTAAGCGATGTATTTCGAATATCCATATCTCCTTTTGCTGCTGGCCGTTCCGGTCCTGCTCCTGGCCCTGTACCTGTGGCGGGAGCTGAAGGAACGCCGTCCGCACCTGAGGGTTTCCACCGTGACGCCCTGGAAGGCCGGCGGCAGTTCCGTCCTGGGATGGATCCGCCATCTGCCGGAAGCCCTGCGGCTCGCCGCCTTGTGCCTGATTATCGTCTGTATCGCCCGTCCCCGGTCCAGGACCGAGATGGAGCGGGTGGACACCGAGGGTATCGACATCGTCCTCGCCATCGACGTCTCCACCAGTATGCTGGCCCGCGACTTCAAGCCGGACCGCCTGAGCGCCGCGAAGGACATCTCCATCGAGTTTATCGCCCAGCGTCCGACCGACCGGATGGGCATTGTCGTGTTCGCCGGGGAAAGCTACACCCAGTGCCCGCTCACCACCGACCGGGCCACCCTCATCAATCTGATGAAGGAGGTCCAGACGGACCTCATCGAGGACGGCACCGCCATCGGCAACGGCCTCGCGACCGCCGTCGCCCGGATGAAAGATTCCGACGCGAAGAGCCGTGTGATCATCCTCCTGACCGACGGTGTGAACAACCGCGGCGAGGTGGATCCGGCGATGGCCGCCGAGATCGCGAAGACCTATGGGATCCGTGTCTATACCATCGGCGTGGGCCGGCAGGGAGAGGCTCCCTACCCCGTCCAGACCCCCTGGGGCATGGATGTCCAGATGATGCCGGTCCAGATTGATGAGGACCTTCTCAGGCAGATTGCCGCCGAGACCGGCGGAAAGTATTTCCGGGCCGATGACAACACCAAGCTGGCTGAGATTTATGGGGAAATCGGCCGGATGGAGAAGACCCGCATCACCGTGGACAGTTTCCCCATTTACAAGGACCTGTTCCCGAAATATGCCGTTTGGGCGCTGGTGTGCCTCCTCCTGGAGGTGCTCATCCGGGCCCTTCTCAGAAGACTGCCGTAGTATGTTGATATTTGCCCAATACCGGTTCCTGTACCTGCTCCTGCTGGTTCCCCTGTTCCTGGTGGGATACGGGGTGTGGCGGCACCTGCGCACCCGGAGGATCCGGAAATTCGGTGACGAGGCGCTCGTCAAAGCCCTGATGCCATCCTGGTCCGGTTCCAAGGGCTGGGTGAAGATGATCCTTTTCAGCCTCGCCTTCGCTTTCTTCGTGATCGGCCTCGCCCGGCCGCAGATCGGCGCGAAGCTCGCCGAGCACAAGACCCGCGGCGCGGAGATCGTGATCTGCCTGGACGTGTCCAATTCCATGCTGGCGGAGGATTATTCCCCGAACCGGCTGGACCGGGCCAAACTGGCGATTTCCCGGCTGACGGACCGCCTGAAGGACGACCGCATCGGCCTGATTCTTTTCGCGGGGACCTCTTTCGTCCAGCTGCCGGTGACGACCGATTACGTGTCGGCCAAGATGTTCCTCGGCAGCATCGACACCGGGTCGGTGCCGGTGCAGGGGACGGCGATGGGGGATGCGATCTTCACGGCCATCCGGAGTTTCAGCGCCCAGAGCGAGAAAAGCCGGGTGATCATCGTCATCTCCGACGGTGAGAACCACGAGGACGATCCGGTGGCGGCCGCGAAGGAAGCCGCCGAGAACGGAATCCGGGTCTATACCGTGGGAGTAGGCTCCGCCGACGGCCAGCCCATCCCCTTCGAGGGCGGCCTGATGAAGGACAAGGACGGCGAAATCGTGGTCACGCGGCTGGACGAGGAAACCCTCCGGAAGGTCGCCGAAGCCGGAAACGGCGCCTATGTCCATGCCGGAGGCGACGAGTTCGGCCTCAATCCCATCATCGAGGATGTCCGGCGGATGGAGGACGAGGAGTTCGGCTCCGTCGTGTTCGAGGAGTATGACGAGCAGTTCATGTATTTCTTCGGGATCGCGCTGTTCCTGCTGGTGATCGAGATGCTCATCGGCGAGCGGCGCCCGAAGCGGAAATGGTTCGACCAATGAGGAAGTTCTTGATTTTCATATCGCTTTTGGTGAGCGTAACGGCTTTTGCGCAGGTGGACAAGAAGGATGTCCGCCGGGGCAACCGCCAGTTCGGCAAGGCAAAGTACGGCGATGCCGACATCAGCTACCGCAAGGCCCTGAATGCCGACAGCACCTCCGTCCCGGCGGCTTACGACCTGGGCAACAACCTGTATCGGCAGGGTGATTTCGCGGGCGCCGGAAAGTCTTACGAGCAGGCGCTCCGGCACATCCCGGAAGCGAAGCCCCGCAAACAGGCGGACTATGCCTTCGACACGTATTTCAATGCCGGTGATGCCGCCCTGCAGCAGAAGCAGTACCGCGCGGCCATGGAGTCCTTCATCCAGGCGCTCCTGATCCGGCCGGATGACATGGAGGCGAAGGAGAATTACGTCTATGCCCGGAAGATGCTGGAGAACAATCCGGACGGCGGCGGTGGCGGAAACGACCAGAATCAGGACCAGAACCAGGACCAGGATCAGGATCAAAACCAGGATCAGCAGGACCGGAACCAGGACCAGCAGAATCAGAATCAGGATCAGAACCAGCAGGACCAGAACCAGCAGCAGAAACCTTATAACGGGGAGGTCGGTATCTCTCCCCAGCAGGCCCAGCAGATGCTCCAGGCCATCCAGGCCAAGGAAAAGGAGACCCAGGACAAGGTGAACAAGGAAAAGGCGGCGGTGCTGGGGTCCCGCCAGAAAGAAAAGAATTGGTAGGCCGATGAAAAGATGGATAACCGCCCTTGCGGCGCTCGTGATGACCCTTTCCGGATGGGCGCAGACCATCCGGGTGGAGGTCCATAATATCGTGGAACTGGGTGAACGGTTCAATGTCGTCTTCGTCGTGGACGGAGAGCATGCCCCGTCCGATTTCCAGTGGAGTCCCGGGGATGATTTCACCCTCGTCTGGGGCCCGCAGAAGGGCAGCTCCACCAGCGTTTCCATCGTCAACGGCAAGACCACCAAGTCTTCCCAGACCTCCTACACCTACATTCTTCAGGCGAAGAAGACCGGCTCTTTCCAGCTGGCCGCGGCCACGGCGACGGTCAAGGGAACGGAGATCCGTTCCCGGGCCGCCCAGGTGACGGTCGTGGAAGGCCGTGACGAGGCGGCTGCGGCCGCTCAGGGCGGTGGCTCCGCCCAAGCAGGCGGCTCTTCCGGAAGCGGGGAAGCCGGTCCGTCCCGGTCGGCCGATACGGGCGAGATCTTCATGCGCCTCAACCTGAGCAAGCGGGAGGCCGTCGTGGGCGAGCCCATCACTGCCACGCTCAAGATTTACCAGCGGGCGAACCTCACCGGCTTCGAGGATGCCAAGTTCCCGAAGTTCAACGGTTTCTGGAGCCAGGAGGTGGATACCCCGCAAAGCATCGAGTTCCAGCGCGAGCAAGTGGGCGACAAGATGTACAACGCCGCCCTCCTGCGCCGCTGGGTCCTCATTCCGCAGAAGGCCGGCACCCTGACTATTGACCCGTCCGAAGTGGTCTGCCTCGTGAATGTCCGGACGGCACGGCCGCGGACCGGTTCCATCTTCGACGATTTCTTCGAGAACGACTATGTCACGCAGCGCCAGCGGGTGATGACCCCGGCCGTGAACGTCAAGGTCTCCGCCCTTCCCGGCGGCGCCCCGGCCGGATTCTCCGGCGCGGTGGGCGAGTACGGCGTCAGCGCGAAACTGAGCAAGGATGCCCTGAAGACGCACGATGCGGCCTCGCTGATCGTCACGGTGACCGGCAAGGGAAACGTCTCCCTGGTGGAGGCGCCGAAGATCGATTTCCCGCCGGACTTCGAGGTGTATGACGTGAAGGCCACTTCTTCCACCGACAAGAGCGGCACGAACGGGTCCAAGACCTTCGAATATCCCTTCATTCCGCGCAGCCCGGGCGATTTTTCGCTCGCACCGATTCGCTTCTCCTACTACGATGTGAAGAACCGCCGCTATGCGACCGCCGCGACGGATTCGCTGCATCTTTCCGTGGAGCGGAGCGCCGGCGGGGCTTCCCAGGCGGCGCAGGAGGGGTCCGGCACGCTGACGGTGGACCGCAAGGGCGTGAAGAACCTGGGCGAGGACATCCGTTATATCAAGACCAGGACTTCCCTGTCGGAGGACCAGGGTTTCTTCGTAGGCAAGCCGGCGTACTGGATCCTCGCGGGCCTGCTGCTGCTTGCCGCGGCCGCCGTCTGGCTGTCCCTGAGGAAACTGGCCGCCCGCCGGGCCGATGTTGCCGGCAACCGCAACCGCAAGGCGACCCGCCAGGCGCTCAAGCGGCTCCGCCTGGCCGGGGCTCTCCTGAACAAGAACCTCTATACGGCATTCTATGAGGAACTTCACCGCGCCCTCATCGGCTTCATCACGGACAAACTGTCCATGGACATGGCCGACCAGAGCAAGGAGAACATTGCCGGGGCCCTCTCCGCCCGGGGTGTCCCGGAGGAGACGGTGAAATCCTTCACGGACCTGCTGGATGCCTGCGAATTCGCCCGCTATGCGCCGGATGCCGGCCACGAGGCGATGAACGCCCACTATGAGCAGGCGGTTTCCGTCATCACTGCGATCGATTCCTCCATGAAGAAAGGTGTTTCCGCGGCGGCTGCCGCCCCTGTCATCGCCCTGCTGCTGGTGCTTCCGCTCGGAGCCCGGGCGGCCGAAAACTATCCGGATTCCCTGTGGCAAGCCGGTGTCGAGGCTTATGCGGCCGGTCAGTTCGAGGACGCCCTGCAGGACTGGTCCGACGTCGAAGCGACCGGACTCCGTTCCCGGGAACTGTATTACAATCTCGGAAACGCATACTTCAAGACCGGGCAGACCGCCCGGGCCATCCTGAACTATGAGCGTGCCCTGCGGCTGGATCCCTCCGACGCGGACATCCGGTACAACCTGGAATTCGCCCGCGCCCAGACCCAGGACCGCATCGACGAGGTCCCGGAGTTCATCCTGAAGACATGGACCCGGAAAATGGGCTACTGGATGTCGTCCGATGCCTGGGCCGTCCTGTCGCTGGTCCTGCTGGCCGTTGCCCTGGGGCTGGTGCTGCTGTTCCTGCTGGGGCCCACCGCCGGTATGCGGCGGACCGGCTTCTTCGCCGGTATCGCTGCCCTGCTCCTGGCCCTCGCGTCCTGGGGATTCGCCCGCAGCCAGAAAGCCGATGCCGAGCGGCATGACGAGGCCATCGTGATGCGGCCGGTCTCTTCCGTGACCAGTTCGCCCTCCTCCGATGCCGCCAAGTCCCTGTTCATCCTGCATGAAGGCACGAAGGTGAAGGTGCTTGATGAAGTTTCCGGCTACAAGGATATCGAACTCTCCGACGGACGCCGGGGCTGGATTGCGGCGGGAGATATCGAGATTATCTGATTATTTTGTATATCAGCCCCATGAAGCGGATCATCATCCGCGGGATCGGCTCCATCAATTCTTCCAACGATCCGATGATCCTGGTGGACGGTTCCGAGATTACGGACCTGTCCACCATCAATCCGAACGACGTCAAGTCCGTGGATGTCCTGAAGGATGCCTCGGCTTCCATTTACGGCGTCCGTGGAGCCAACGGTGTCATCCTGATCACAACGAAACATTGACGCGACCAACTCTCAACCAACCATAACGATGAAAACCAACCGCATCCTCCTTGTCGGCGCTGCCCTGGCAGCGGCCGTCACCCTCGTATCCTGCGGAAACTCCGGCCGTAAAAAAGCCGCTGCCCCTGCGCAGGAAGAAGAGGGCTCCGTCGTCTACTTCACCCGGGAAATCACCCCGGAAAGCCTGGTGAAGGTCTATGAGGCCCTGGGCCGGGAAGCCACCGGCCGTGTCGCCGTGAAAATCTCTACCGGCGAAATGGGCGGCCACAACTACCTGAAACCCGAACTCATCGCCCCGCTGTTGAAAAAGGTGAACGGCACCCTCGTGGAGTGCAACACCGCCTATGGCGGGTCCCGTGCCAACACGGCCGTCCACAAGGAGACCATCAAGGCCCATGGTTTTTATGATGTCGCTCCCGTGGACATCATGGACGAGGAAGGCGAAATCAAGATCCCCGTCAAGGATGACAAGTGGATCAAGTACGACATTGTGGGCTCCCACATCCAGAACTACGACTTCATGATCAACTTGGCCCACTTCAAGGGCCACATGATGGGCGGTTTCGGCGGTGTCCTCAAGAATGCGTCCATCGGCGTGGCCTCCCCGAACGGGAAGGTGAACATCCACTCCGCCGGGAAATGCGAGACAGTCTCCGAATCCGGCGACCTCCATGCCCCCGAGGGCTGGTTCGAGTCTCCCGAGAAGAACACTCCCTTCATCGAGTCCATGGCTGCGGCCGCCCAGGCGGTGCATGAGTACTTCGGCGGCGGCGAGCGCATCCTCTACATCGACGTGATGAACAATCTCTCCATCGACTGCGACTGCGACGGCAACCCGCACGACCCCACCATCCAGGACATCGGCATCGCCGCCTCCCTGGACCCGGTCGCCCTGGACAAGTTCTGCCTGGACCAGGTCATGAACATCCCGGTGGATGACACCAACGACAACAGGGCCCTCGTCGAGCGTATCGAGCAGCGCCACGGCACCCGCATCGTCACCCGCGGCGAAGAGATGGGCCTCGGCACGACGAAGTACCGGGTGGTCGAGCTCTGACGCGCTTCCGGCAGGAAAAAAACGGGCAAAACCAAGTTGGTTCTGCCCGTTTTTTCGTTGTATGTCTTAAGAACTAGTACCGGTTCAGCGGTCGGCCGGCGGTCATCATGTGGACCTTGCGGACGACGTCCTCGAGGACCTTGGTGTGGGCGGCGCGCTCGGCGAGCTGCTCCTCGGTGGGTTCCTTCGCGGTGAGGGCGGCGAAATGCGCGTTGGCGGAGGCG